>Ga0316193_10000085_pt1 | contig 46365 bp, 40 predicted proteins | sample MerIslsedime2_MG_FD_207735 | JGI IMG/M metagenome (GOLD analysis project Ga0316193, IMG submission 207735) | Coastal sediment microbial communities from Maine, United States - Merrow Island sediment 2 | ecosystem: Environmental > Aquatic > Marine > Coastal > Sediment | place: USA: Maine... | reverse complement strand
ATCGCCAAGGGCGACGAGGTCGTATCCCTGCCGTCGGGCAAGAGCTCGAAGGTCAAGGCGATCGACACGTATGACGGCGAGCTCGACGAGGCGTTCGCCGGTCAATCGGTGACGATTCGCCTCGAAGACGAGATCGACATCAGTCGCGGCGACATGCTGGTGAAGCCCGACAACCTGCCCCGAGTGACCCGGCGATTCGACGCACACATGGTGTGGATGCACGAGCGGCCGCTCGACACGGAAAAGGCGTATCTCGTCAAGCACACGACGCAGACGGTCCGCGCGCAGATCGACAAGATCTACTGCGAGATCGACATGCACACGCTCGAGGAGAGGCCAACCGACGGCATCAAGCTGAACGACATTGCGAGGGTACGCCTGAGCTGCCACCGCGCCCTCTACGTCGACGACTATGAGCGGAATCGCGAGACGGGAGCGTTCATCGTCATCGATTCGCTGACGAACAATACGGTCGCGGCCGGCATGATCTCGCTCGAAGGCTCCGATCAGAACATCGGCGACGTCATGAAGGAGCTACACGCCGAGTCGGCGATGGAGCCGAAGACCTTCGTCAGCCCGACCGAGCGCATGGAGCGATTCGGTCAGAAGGGCGCGACCGTCTGGCTGCACGGCGTCCCTGGCTCGGGCCGGTGGACCCTGGCCTACGCCCTAGAGCGCAAGCTGTTCGACGAAGGCCGAACGGCAACCGTGGTCAACCCGGTCGGCGAGGACCTTCGCTCGATGGTATCCGCGGCGAAGGCCGTGACCGACGCCGGCCTCATCAACATCTGCGCGTTCCCGAGCCCGACTCGAAAAGACCGCGACGAACTCACCACGCGCCTCGGCGAAGACCGTGTCGTCCAGGTCTACGTCAACACCGACCTTGCCCTCTGCAAGGAGCGCCGACCCGACGCGGACTTCTCGAGCTTCGAACCCCCAGAGAATCCCGACATCACCGTCGCCCTCGACGAGGTTCGCATCGACAGGGCAGTCGAAACCATCGTTCAGGCCCTAAAAGCCCGCGGCCAGTTCGAAGACGCCTAGCAGGGGACACGCACCCCCTCGAAAACACCCGCACTTCTAGATACTTACAACCCCAATCGCGCACTTTCACTCAAGGGGCTGCCCATCGTGATCCTCGAGCTCCTCAGCGTGGTTGCCCCTGTGTTCCTCGTCGCCTTGGTCGGCCTCGCCTGGGCCCGCTCAGGCGCTCACTTCGACGAGGCCTCGATCTCGCGTCTGGTGCTCAACGTCGGGGTCCCATGCCTGCTCTTCCGCAGCCTGACCACGCTGGAGGTATCCCCGTTCCAGCTCGCCCAAATGGCAGGGCTCACCGTGGCAGTCATGAGTCTCTTCGCGATAGGCGGACTCGCCGTCCTGAAGGCGCTTCGACTCCCATCGCACACCTTTCTCGGCCCGCTCATCTTCACGAACTCGGGGAACATCGGGATCCCCATCTGCCTCTTCGCGTTTGGTGAAACAGGCCTCGCGCTCGCAATGACGTACTTCGCGGTCTCCGCGATCTTTCACGTCTCCCTTGGCGGTCCACTGTTCGCGGGCACATTCTCCTGGCGCCCATTTCTCCGCTCTCCGCTCACCTGGGCGGTGGCTATCACAGTCCCGGTGGTTGCGTTCGGCGTGCCCGTGCCCGACTGGCTCTCGCGCACGACGTCGCTACTCGGCGACATCGCCATTCCCTTGATGCTGCTGACCTTAGGCGTCTCGCTCTCGAAGATGCACCCGGACTCCGTCGGTCGCTCCATACTGCTAGCGCTCGTTCGTTTCGGCCTCGGCGTCGCCGCGGGCTTCCTGGTCGCGACCGTGTTCGGCATCGAAGGCCTCCCGCGAAAGGTCCTCATCCTTCAGGCCGCGATGCCTGTGGGCGTGCTGAACTACCTCTTCGCCCACCGATACGGTCGAAGCCCAGAACAGGTCGCAAGCTTGGTACTCGTCAGTACGTTGCTCTCGGTACTCACGATCCCTGCCCTCCTCGCCTGGCTCTAGCCTCTCAGATCTCGTCGAGCGGCATCTCGCACACGTCTCGAAGACGACAGGCTCCACACTCGGCTCCTTGCCAGATGGCGTTGAAGCGCTCCTGTACCGTGTCGATGATCTCCTCGTCCGACGTGAGGATGCCCATCTCGAAGTTGCGGCGCCCATCGCCTTTCGCTCCGAGCCCTGCACCCGTCCAATTAGCGCTCCCGAGGTAGACGAGCCTTGCATCGATCACGACGGTCTTGAGGTGCACACGCGGACACATTCGCATCTCGAGTCCGCCGGCAACGAGCTTTGGTTGCGCATCGAAGCTCTTTCGAAAGGGTCGCGACGGAGGTGAAGCATGAAGCAGACGCAGCTCGACGCCGCGCTCGGCAAGCTCCGCAAACACCTCGAGCACCGAGCGATAGTTGCCCCGCCGTCCACGCCGTCTCCCGGGCACCAAGTTCGGGTCTTCGACCATGAGCTCTTTGAGGTTCGCCGTGGCGATCCAAACACTGTGCTTCGCCTCGAGCACGGCCTGCGTGACCCGTGAATAATGGTCGCGATCCGCGAGTAGATCGAGATGGACGGGCCGTGCCATGCGTTAGTCCATCTCCCGATACTGTTCTTCTTCCGGAGCCTCGTCCGCGTCGAGGAATGCGAGGTCCCTCTGCGAGAAGACTCGCTCGAGGCCACGACGAATGGGAACGAGCATGGCGATGCAGAGGGGGAACACGACCCCAAACGCGGAGGATTTCACGCTCCAAAGAACGATGAGACAAGCAACCTGAATCAGCGTGAACGTGTGGAGAACGGTGCGCGGCACGCGACGGACGTAGTGCGTGGGTGGGTACAGGGTCGGGTCGGTCACCCAGAGCTTCAGACGATCGATGAACTGGTTCCCACGAAGCGACGCGATGCCCATGAACAAGAAGAGCCCGAACACGACCGACATGGGGATCTCACGCAGCAAACCGAGAAACATCAGCGAGCCCCCAATCATCGCATGAACGACGAGGGCGGTCAGACGATTCTCTTCGACCGAGATGATGTGCTCGCCGCGAGCGTGGTGTCGTACCGTCGCGAGTGCGCGGACATGGTTGAGCGACCGTACCGTCGCCGCGACGAGCCAAGGGAGTCCGAATAGTGAGCAGACGGCGACCAGGACCGCGATGACCGCCATGTCGAGGTTGTACCCCGCTCCCTTCCGAAGGCGATGATGTGGACTGTTGACGATGCGAACCGTGATGTTCTGATCGAGGAAGAGCAGCACGGTCGCAAGAATCGCGATCGGCATCGACGCGAACCAGAACCACACAGGAGCATCGGCCGGGTTGATGAGCCATGCCCGCCCGCTGGTGGTCGCAAAGTGAGCCGGGACGGCGAGATGCTCGAGCTCAATCGGGCGCATCTCCCAGGCCGCGACGGTCATGAGGCCGATCGCAATGGCAGGTCCGAAGTCGGCCAAAAACTCTCGCGTGGTTTTGGTGAGCAAGGGCTTCTGGCGCAACCGCGAGAGCTGCTGTGCAATGACGTACGTGCCAAGCGCGAGTACGAGCGCCAAGAGCTCGCCCGTCGTCGGCACCTCTTCGCCGAGAATGTCCCCGAGGATGTCGCGCAGCGCCTCGGTGATGAATATCGCGGAGATGAGGGCGGCGAAGATCTCATCCGTGAACCGCGTGAAGAACCGAATGTACCGGCTCGCATTGGTCAGCGCGAGTGCCATCATCATCGCGGCCGTCCAGATGCCGATCCAGAACAGCCCGGGCAGAAACGGCACGCCAAGCTGCTTGCACAGCACGTAGAGAATGGCGATGAAGATGGTGACGGGCCCCGTACTTCCAAGAAGCGTGAGCGGCTGGCCTGAGAAGAGCGCATAGGCGACTCCCCCGATGGCCGTGGCGAGAATCGCTTCGACCGTTCCTATTTCCCCGTCCGTGAGGAACGCTAGTAGTCCCCCGAACGCGATCGAAGGCGCCAAGCATGCAAAGAACAGAAACAGAACGGTCGCGAGCCCCTTCATGTTGAAGCCGTCGATGAAGTCACTCGCGTAGAACGGCAGCTTCCGCCGAACGTCAGCGGACAGACCCGCACCGATGCGGGTCTCCGGTGGCGGAACGCTTGGATACGTGGGCACCATCGACGGTCTTCGCTGATCCGGCGGTGCCTCGACGTACTCGAGATAGAGTTGATAGGTCGCCAAGACCTGCACGGGATCGTTGGCTCCGATGATGGACGCGCTGAAGCGTTCGTCGTGCAGCATCCAGCCGAAAGGCTCGAGGTCTTCGTTGAGCGGAGTGGCCGACCCGTATGGCGCCACGATCAACCAGACGTAGTGAACCTTCTCGTGATCGCTCGCTCGGACCCCCTCGGGCACCCGCATCAGGGCACAGCGGTAGGGATCCCCGTTTTGCGCTTCGTACCGCACCCGAAGGACGCCGACCCCGCCGCCGAGGTCGTGGAGCTCCCCCTCACCCCTTTCATCGAGGGTCTGTTGGACCGCATGACGCTGACGCGGGTTCAGCTTGTCGCATCGGACCAGCCCGTCGAGAGCGTGCTGCACGAGCTCCGGCAGATCGCTGGCGGCCAGGTCGAGAAAGATCTCGCTGTCGTGAAGTCGCTTCTGCAAGCCAAAACCGGTCGAAGTCATGCAGGGTCACCCATCTCCGGCCGGATGGGAAGCGCGAAGTGTTCTACACGTCGATACAGCGACGGACGACGCGCATGAGAGTTTCGGTTCCCCAAGCCAAACCGTCGACCGGGATACGTTCGTTGTGGCCGTGAAACATATCGGCGAAACGTAACGTCGGAGGGAGCTTGACTGGCGCGAAGCCATACCACTTCGCACCGATCGAAGTGAACGCCTTGGCGTCGGTGAAACCTTGAAGAACGAAGGGCACAACTGGTGCTTCGGGTGCGCGCTCCCGCATGACATCGTGGATGACGGAGTAGAGAGATGACTCCTTGGGCTCCGTTACCACGGGCGGAAGCGAGTGCATCACTTCGAGCGCGATGTCGGCGCCGAGCACTTCTCTCAGCTCGCGCAAGAAGTCACCCTCGGTTTGCCCGGGCAGAATCCGGCCGTCGATCTCTGCCTCTGCGATACCGGGAATCACGTTCGTCTTGTTGCCAGCACGAAGCACGGTGGGTGACGCGGTGTTCCCGAGCAGTGCACGAAACGCGCGTTTTACCGAAGGGTCCGGCAAGACGTTCAGCAACGTGGGACCGAAGCGCGGACTCCCAAGCATCTTGATGATCGGCCTCAGCGGCGCTGGCAGATGCTCAGCGAGGGCCGCAACGAACTCTTGAACCGATGCCGAACCGTGACGCGGAAGCCCGTCCTTGCCGAGGCGAGCGACGGCCTCGCTCAGTCGAACTACGGCCGAGTCCTCGCGCGGCATCGAACCGTGCCCAGGCTCTCCGGTCGCACGCGCGCGCACCCAGCAGACTCCCTTCTCGGCGACCTGCACCGTGAAGAAGCTCTTACCGGCGACCTGCAGATTGAACCCCCCACCCTCCCCGATCGCGAACTCACTTCGAACGAGGTCGGTGTGATTCTCGCAGAGCCAGAGCGAACCATATCGGCATCCCGCCTCTTCGTCGGCTACGCCTGCGAAGATGAGGTCGCGCTTCGGCTTGACGCCCTCACGGGCCAGCCTCGTGATGATGGCGACCGACATCGCCGCCATGTTCTTCATGTCGATCGCGCCGCGTCCCCATAGGCAGCCTTCGTGGACCTCCCCGCAAAACGGGGGGTGATCCCACGATTCCGGCTCGGCTTCGACAACGTCCAAGTGGGCGGTGAGCAGGAGTGGTGGCAGCTCTCCTGTTCCGCGCAGCCGCGCGACGACGTTGCCGCGACCTGGCGCACTTTCCAGCACAGAAGGCTCGAGGCCAGCGGCGCGCAACTCGTCCGCCAACAACTCCGCCGCGGGAAGCTCGTTCCCGGGCGGGTTGGTCGTATCGATTCGAAGCAGCTGCTGGCAAAGCCGAAACGAGTGCTCGGCCAGCTCCAAGTCGCTTTGTGTCATGGGTCGCTACTGCTGTTTACCCGAAGCCGGCTCCTTTTTGCGCCCTTTCTTCGTCGCGCGCTGCGGGGCGCCATCTTTTTGTCGAGTGCGCGAGCTTGATCACCAGGCGAGCTTGCCCCAGGTTCCCCGGGAGATGAGCCGCTTCGAAGAGATCGGCGGGGAGCCGAAGCTGAGGGCGATCGTCAGTGACTTCGTCGATCGTTGCTTCGACGACATGATGATCGGCTTTCTGTTTCAGCGAGCCGAGCGCGACCGCATCAAGCTCTTCGAGTACCAACACGCGGCGGAGCATCTCGGAGGCCCTGTGACCTACGGGGGCCGACCGCTCGACGAGGCTCATCGCCCCCACCGCATCTTCGGGGGTCAATTCGCCCGGAGACGCCAGATTCTCATCGAGACGCTGCGGGAGCACGACGTCCCGGAGGCAGTGATCGAAGCCTGGATAGCTCACCAGGACGGGCTTCGATCTCTGATCACCAAAGACGCAGACTCGAACTGCGTGGGTTGACGATGGCCGACACCAAACAGGGCCTCGTCGTTCGCTCGACCGCAGGCTTCATCGACGTTCTGATCGGAGACCAAGTCGTGCAATCTCGCATTCGTGGTCGGCTCAAGAACGCGCCGAGAACGACGGACATCTGCGTCATTGGTGACCAAGTGCGCGTGGAGCGGCCGGACGATCGGACAAGCGTCGTCGTCGAGGTGTTGCCGCGGAGGACGCGCTTCTCCCGCCGACAGCCAGGCCGCGGCCCTGGACGCGAAGACGTTCTGGTGGCCAACCTCGACCAACTTCTGGTCACGTTTGGCTACGGGCTGCCCCCGCTGAAGCGGCGCTTACTCGATCGCTTCCTGGTGATCGCTGAGCACCAAGGAGTCGAGGCCCTCATCGTCATGAACAAGGAAGACCTCCAAGAACCGGGGGATTCGGATTGGCAGCGAGTGTACGAATCACTCGGCTACCAGGTACTGAACGTCAGCGCGACGAACGGATCCGGTCTAGCGAAATTGGGGGCCACCCTCGCGGGCAAGATCTCTGCTTTCGTCGGACCGTCCGGGGTGGGCAAGAGCAGCCTCATCAACGCGATCGTCCCGGACCTCGGACTCGACACGGCAAGCGTGAGCTCTCACCACGGCAAGGGCCGCCACACGACGCGGGTCGCGACACTGCACGCACTGCCCGGGAGCGGCTTTCTGGCGGACACCCCCGGCATCCGCGAGCTTGGAACCTGGGAGCTGCCGCTGGATGACCTCGATCGGTGTTTTCCCGATTTCGCGCCCCATCGAGACGGGTGCGCGTTCAGGCGCTGTAGCCATACGCACGAACCACAGTGTTCCGTGCTCGATGCGCTTCGTGCCGGCGAGATCGATCCGGAACGCTACGAGAGCTACGTTCGATTGCGGGACGAGGCGGGCACCTAGCGGGCTTGCTTCGTCAGGTCGAAACGGGCCCGTGCGACGCCGTCCTTCTTCACGTCGACCTTACGGTTCACCTTGCTGCCGTCGGGAAGCTCGAACTCGAACGTCACGAGCCCCAGCGGCGCGTATACGGTCTCGATGGGTGTGCGGCCGAGCAAGTCGCCCGCCATATAGGCGTCTGCGGGAGGTGTGGTCTCGATCTTCACGCGTCCGAACGCGCCCGGCTTCGCACCGCCCTGCTTGCCGAGAAGTCTTGCAGTAACGCCTGCCGTCTCCCCGTGGCCGACGTCAACTTGGCTCGACCACGACGCGAAACCTGGAGTCTCGACACGCACGCGGTACTGCCCCTGCATCAATCCGGTGAGCGCGACGGGCGTCATGCCCTGCTCCTTGCCATCGAGGTACACCTTCGCCCCGGGAGGGGAGGAAGCGATGAGAATCCGCGCACCGTGCTCTCGAAGGAGCGGGTTCTCGTCGACGGCGATTTCCGGCGGCCCCTTCTCCTCGAACATGCCTTCGACGTTCTTGACTGCATCTTTGACCACATCGGTCTTCTCGTAGGCGACTGCCAAGCCGCCGACCAACACGAAGAGAAGGGCTACCAGGCGCTTCCACCGAAAACCCGACCCGCTGTCCGAGCCCGTGGCGTAGGTTTGTGGTGCCGCGCGCTTGGGAATGCTTCTCGGCTCTTCCGTCGGGCGCTGGCTGAGGTCCGGCTCGGCCTTTGGCAACGGCGCGACAACTGGCGCATCGAGCAGGTGTCCGAGGTCCATGTCCTCCGGCGACCCATCGACCTCGATCTCTCGAATGGCCCCCGGAACCTGCGAAACGTAAGATTTCCCGCCCGAAGCAGACGAGGACGAGTCGTTCGCGTGATGCATGTCGAGGGTGATCGAGGCGCCGAAGGGCACGGTGTCGACCCGTGGTCCGCGCGTGTACTCTTCGGGGAACACCCTCTTCACGAAGTCCGCCATCTCGCGCTGCTTGGCAAGCATGTCGTTGTCCTTCGCAAAGCGTTCGAGCTCGTTTGCGAACTCGGCCGCGGTCTCGAAACGGTCGGAAGCCTCTTTTGCGAGAGCCTTCTGAAGAATCCGATCGAGATCGTCGGAGACGTCGGGCAAGCGGTCCTTCAGAGAAGGGACTGGGTCCATGATGACGGCGCGCATCGTGGCCGCTTCAGTCTTGCGCCGGTAGAGCGACTTGCCGGTAATCGTCTCGAAGATGCAAACGCCAAGCGCGAACACATCGAGCCGATGATCGGCTTGGCCCGCCGTGCATTGCTCGGGCGCCATGTAGGCGAACTTGCCCTTCACGACACCGGCTTGGGTCTTGTGCGCACGATGGTCGGCCTTCGCGATTCCGAAGTCGAGCAACTTCACGGCGCCGTTGTAGGCGATCATGATGTTGTGCGGCGACACGTCGCGATGGATGATGTTGAATGGCTCTCCGTGCTCGTCATTGGCGATGTGCGCGTAGTGCAACGCCCGTGCCACTTCGATGCCGACGCGGAGCGCGATGGGTAGCCCAACGCCGCCGGACTTTCGCGCCTTCCGAATCATGCGGCCGAGCGGCATGCCGTTGATCCACTCCATGATGATGAAGTGAGAACCTTCGTCGGCGCCGCACTGATGGAACTGGCAGATGTTCGGGTGCTTGAGTTGCATCCCGATCTTCGCCTCGTCGAGGAACATCTGGACGAAGTCGGCGTCCTGCTCGAAGTGCGGAAGGATTCGCTTAACCACCAGGAAGCGTTGATCGCCTGCCTTGTTGATGTGACGCGAGAGCAGGATCTCCGCCATGCCGCCTAGTGCAAGTCGGCCGAGAATGTCGTAGCCGGCGAACTGGCCAAGGACCGGCAGGTCGACCGGCGGCTTCGGAATCTCACTGGCTGCAGATTGCTGCGTCACTTTTCCCCCCGGCACCCTCCAGCCCGATCCGCGCTCGCCGGCAAGCCGTGCGATAGCTGACAATCCCCCCGCTGGAATGTGTCACAAAGGACAGCATAGCGGCTCAACGGACCGGGCCGCTAGTTCACGAGCGCAAAAGTTCGGATGAGCTGGCGTCCTGTGCGCTGACTCACAAAAGCCGTTCGATGCGCGCGAGCTCTCGGCACATGTTCTTTTGGTGCGCCTCGAGCGTGCCGCCCCCGATCTCGAGAAGCTTGGCATCCCGCCAAAGCCGTTCCACTGCGTATTCGGAGACATAGCCGTAGCCGCCGAGCACCTGAATCGCACGGTCGGCGATACCCTTGGCCATCGTCGAGGTGAACAGCTTGACGCCATCCGAGTCGAGCCGACCACCCTGCCCCTCGAGCTCCATCGAGGCGGCGGTGTAGTAGGTGTAGGTCCGTCCAGCCATGTACTCGGCGTAGGACTCCGAGATGTGCCGCTGGATCTGCCCGAAGTCGCGGAGCGGTTTTCCGAATGAGCTCCGCTCGCTCGCATAGCGGTTCATCACTTCGATGGAGCGCCGTGCGATTCCTACGCTCATGGCGGCAAGCGTCACGCGCTCAATCTCTAGGTTACGCATCATGCAGACTGTGGCGGCCCCCTCGGTTCCTACGAGGTTCTCAGCAGGCACCTCGCAGTCCTCGAAGACGAGCTCGGCCGTAGTCGACGCTCGCATCCCAAGCTTGCCCTTGATTTTCTGGCCGAGAGAGAACCCAGGGTATCCCTTCTCGACGATGAACATCGAAACCTGGTTTCGGGGCTGGCCTTCGAGACGAGCGTACACGAGAAAAGTGTCGCCAAGCTCGGTGTCGCTCACCGCACCATTGGTGATCCACATCTTCGCGCCGTTCAAGACGTAGTGATCGGTCTTCTTCGATGCGGAGGTCTGCATCCCCATCACGTCAGTACCGGCACCAGGCTCGCTCATGCACATGCCGCAGACCTTCTTGCCGGAACACGCGTCCGGAAGGTACTTCGCGCGCTGCTCGTCGTTGCCGTTCACTTGCAGGTTGTTGGCGAACAACATCGAGTGCGCGAGGTAGGCGAGCGCAAAGCCGGGGTCCGCTGCCGAAAGCTCTTCATGGACGATCACGGCTGCGACGGGGTCGAGTCCCGAGCCACCGAAGCGCTCGTCAACAGTCACTCCCAGCAAGCCGAGATCGCCGAGCCTACGAAACAAATCTATGTTGAAACGTTCGGCGTGGTCGGACGCTTCAGCTTGAGGATCGACTTCGCGCTCGGTGAACGAACGAACGAGTTCGCGCAGCGCGCGGTGCTCCGCTGTGGGGTTGAAGAGATCGGTCATCCAGCCGACCTAACACGCACGGCGGTCGATCGGAAGTGGACTCCTCAGGCGGCGTCGGCGACCGATGAAGTCGCCAAGATGCTCGTGACAATCGCACGAGAGGCGACCGCAGTTGCACGGTCCATGTCCTCGACGCGACCATCGAGCTGCGCCTCTGCGAGAGCGAACACGATGCCCACCAAAAGCTCCGAATGAAGGGTCGCGTCGGTTTCGGGCATGCCCGGTCGGACCTGAAGGACGATTTGGTGCATGCGATCGCGAAGGCTGCCGGTGAGCAGGGTCCAACGACGGCCGAGGGCCGAGGTTTGATCGCGACGATTGCGGAGGAAGACCTCTGCAATCTGGCGGTCTCGAACCAGGGAAGCGGTGCACTTGAGGACTGCCTGCTGCAGCACGTCGGCCGCGCGCTCGGCCTCGGCAGCATCTCCCGCGCCGAAGCCCTCACTGAGCTCCTGCGCCACCCACTCGGCCACCTGCTCGAGTGCTTGGTCCATGCTTCGGAAGTGGACGTAGAAAGTGGGCTGAGCCACCCCCGCAAGCTGCGCGACCCGCCCCGTGGTCAGAGATGCGTGGCCGTACCGGTGGATCGTCTTGAGAATCGCCTGAAGTAGACGGCGCCTCGTGCGTTCCTTGTTCATTTGGCGTGACATGGCGTTCGTTTAGCAGCAGCCCTCAGGCCGTTCCATCGAAACTTGCGTGACAGGCGTGCTATTTACGCAACTGAAAGAATGGCGTCGCGATCGACGCACAAATTTCGCACTGGCCATCATGACGAAACAAGGAAGACAAGTCGACAAGTTACCAGCCCGCGTCGATTTCGCGCCCGGATGGTACGTCGTAGCCGCGAGTAAAGAGCTCCGAAAAACAGTACCCAAGCGCGTCCTGTTGGATGGCTTACCACTCGTTACATTTCGAGACTCCGATGGACAAAGTGTCGCGCTGCTCGATCGCTGCGCCCACCGGAACGCGCCATTGTCCGAAGGACTCGTCATCGACGGGAATATTCAGTGCCACTACCACGGCTGGCAGTTCGACGGCGCCGGCGCGTGCAAGGCCGTCCCCGGCTTGTGCAGCGACGCGGAGCACCCCGCACGCCGCGTTCCATCGTTCGCATGTCGCGAGTCGCAGGGCTGGGTCTGGGTCTACTCGGAGCCGGACGTGCAACCCACGTCCTCGCCGTATCAAATCCCCTGCGCAGACGAGCCGGGGTATTTCACGATCCGAGAGCACATCGAGATGCCCGGTCCGCTCGACACCGTTGCGGAGAATGCCCTCGACGTACCGCACACCGCGTTCGTTCACGCCGGCCTCTTTCGGAAGAACCAGGATCGAAAGCCGATCGACGTCGTGATCCGCGCGTTGGAGGACGGAGTGGAGGCGCAGTTCATCGGAGAGCAGCGGCCCGAAGGACTCGTCGGTCGCATCTTGGCGCCGGGCGGCGGCGAGGTCTTCCACTGGGACCGCTTCTTGCTCCCGTGCATCGTACAGGTGGAGTATCGACTCGGAGAGGGGGCGCACATCGTGACGACTGCGGCACTCACGCCGCGCACCCACCACGTGACCGACCTGTTCGCGACGGTCGCAGTGGACGTTCGCGTTCCGAACGTGCTGCTTCGAACCGTGATCAAGAGCGTCGCGATGCGCATCCTGCGACAGGACATCGAGATCCTCCGACGGCAGACGGAACAGCTCGAACGCTTCGGTGGTGAAGCCTTCACCTCGACAGAGATCGACGTGCTCGGTTTGCGAATCAAGAAGCTCTTGCGCGACGCCGCCGCGGGGAAACCGAGCGCCGCGCCCGAGGAGCGCCGGATCAAAATGCTCGTTTGATGCCGATTGGTGTAACCTTGTCGCTCGATGGGGTCAGGAAGCAATCGCAAGTCGACCTACTTGATCAAAAACGCGCCGTCCGATCGGGTCGACGGGCCAAACCCAAGTGAGCCCTCCCCGTCCGAGCCTCCCGACGGACGTTGGCGGACGTCGGCCCCGCCACCCGGTGAGAGCCTGGAGGCTAAGTGGTGGCCCGACCGTGATCTCGGCAAGGCCTTCCGCCGCTGGACCAGCATTCCCCCGGCCGGAGGGAGCGCTGCTAGCGCCGTCGCCATCAAGTTCCTCGTCGAGCATCTCAGCGTTGGAGATCTCACCGCCGTCGGCACGGCCCCCCGAACCCCCGCGCCGGTGATCGAACCCCCAGACCTCGCAGCGCGTGTTCAAGCGATGGTCGCTCGATTGGGGATGCACGGGCCCAACGAACAGGCGCCCGACCACGGTGCGCTCCTCGCGATTGGCGAGGAGGCCCTCCCAGCCCTGCGAGACGCCTTCCCGGGAAGGCTCTGGTTCAATCGCTGGGAGCCACACGTGCAACCGCCGCGCGGCCGAAGCGTATCTGGTCTCTGTCGAACGCTGGTCGCGTTTGGGGAGCACTCCGTCCCGTACGTGGTCGAGTTACTGAAGGCGCCGGACCCTGAGATTCGCTACTACGCGACGCTCGTCGCAGCGGAGCTGCCACACTCTTTGCTCGTCGAACCGCTCGCGGCGACGCTGTTCGACGAAGACCAAGGGGTGTCGCGCAGTGCGCTCTACGCGCTCGAGACGTTCCGAGGGCAGGAGGGCATCGACGAATTGCAGGCCTCGCTTCGCGCTCTGGCGCTTGCTTCGGATACGGACCAGCGGTCTCGGCTGCTCGCAATGCGCACGCTGGCGGTCCTCCGCGACCCGCAGGCGATCGAAGCACTCCTACCGGCGCTCACGGAGAAGAGCGTGCTCGGCGAGGCGGCATGGCGGGTCCTGCGCATGCTGACGGCGCAAGACTTCGGCACTGACGAGGCCAAGTGGCGGGATTGGTACGATCGGCACGGCCAGCGTTCTCGCACGGAATGGCTCATCGACAGCCTCGATCATGAAGACCCTGAGATCCGTGCAATCGCGAGCCGCGATCTTGCGCACGTCGCGGAGCAGGATTTCGGATACCGCGTCAACATGCCGGCGAGTGATCGGCGTGCGATTCGTGAGCGCTTTCGGCTTTGGTGGTCCTCGCAAGAAGACCGGAGCTGACGCTCAGCCCAGAAGCTCGCCGGCGATGCCGGAAGCGAGCCTGCCGTCGATGCGGCCCGCATGGCGCGAGCGCACTTCCTTCATCACCTTGCCGAGATCTTTCTTCGTCTCGGCTCCGACGTCCTCGATGATTGCGGCGATCGCCTCGCGCGCCTCCTCGTCCGAGAGCGGCTTCGGCAGGTAGCGTTGAATCACCTCGATCTCGGCCTGCTCCTTTTCGGCGAGGTCCTCGCGACCTCCTTCGCGAAAGCTTTCAATGCTGTCGCGGCGGGACTTCACCGCACGGGTGAGAACGGCGATCTCGTCCGGGTCTTCCAGCGTCAAGAGCTCGGACTTCAGCATTCGGAGGGTGTCGCGCGTGACCTGGTCGCGAGCCAGCATGGCCTTCTTGAGGTCAGCGTCGATCTGCTCGAGGAGTGGCATGGGCGGAGCCTGCCTGTGGTGGCAGATCCGCGCAACGAATAGGCCGATGGAGGCTGCCTTCCGGCACGCCGGAGCTACAAGCCCGGCCTCATGACGCAGAGCGTTGTGATCTCGGTGGCTTGGCCGAAAACCAGGCATTCGGACGCCTTGTAAAACAGCTGTAAACTCCTGTTTTTGCTGGGGTTAGCTTGACTGGCAGGGCTCCTACACCCACATTGACCGTTCCCGGCTAGTTAACTTGTAAACAGCCGAGGTAGAGAAAGGACAGAGGATGTTGTCGACCACATCAGCGGCAAGCAGCAAGTCTGCGGATTTGTTGGCCTCCCGCGAGATCAAGCACGTAGTGGTCCTCGGCGCCAACGGCGCGATGGGCCTTGGGAGCGGAGCGCTGTTTACCACAGCGGTGCCGCGGGTGACCTTCCTGGCACGAACGAAGGAGAAGGCAGACGGAGGCCTCGCCGCGGCCGTCAAAATGGTTCGGTCGAGCACGGTGGCCAAGCGCGTCGACACCGGGAGCTACGAAGCCGACTTCGATCGGGTGGTCGCCGAGGCAGACCTCATCTTCGAAGCCGTCACCGAGCAGCTCGACCTCAAGCAAGAGTTCTTCGATCGGATCGACGCGGTGCGCCGCCCGGATTCGATCGTCGCGACGGTCACCTCAGGCCTTTCGATCAATCAGCTCGCCGCGGGCCGGAGCGACTCGTTCCGAAAGAACTTCCTCGGCTTGCACTTCTTCAACCCGCCGAACGTGATCGTCGGCACCGAGCTCGTCGCCGGTAAGGACACCGACCCGAAGCTCGTCGACTTCATCGACGCCTTCTGCACGGTCCGGCTCGGACGCGCCATGGTGCGCACCGCCGACACGGCTGGCTTCGCCGGCAACCGCGTGGGCTTCAAGGTGCTCAACGAGTGCGCCATCCTCGCCGAGGAGCACGGCCCGCTTTTGATCGATGAGCTCGTGGGCCCGTACACCGGACGCGCCATGACTCCGCTCGCCACGGTCGACCTCGTTGGTTGGGACATCCATCGGGCGATCGTCGACAACATCTACGAGCTGGCTCCTGACGAGGCTCACGAAACCCTCAAGCTGCCGCAGTACATGTCGGAGCTGATGGGCAAAGGCGTCCTCGGTCGCAAGACGGGTGGAGGCTTCTTCGGCAAGGACGACGGGGGCAACCGCATCGTGCTCGATCCGAAGACGCAGAAGTACGTCGCGAAGGCTTCGATCTCGCGTCCGGACCTCACGTTCATCGACACGATCTCGAATCTTCACCGCGTGGGTCGCTACGAAGAGGGCATGAAGGCATTTGCGGCGGCCACCGGGCCCTACGCGGCCATCGCGCACAAGGTGATCGCCGGCTACATCAGCTACTCGTTCCATCGAGTCGGCGAGGTGACCGACGACATCTCGGGCATCGACCGCATCATGGGCTTCGGCTTCAACTGGGCGCCCCCGAGCGTCTTGGTCGACACGATTGGCCTCAAGGCAACGATTCAAATGATCGAAAAGGCCGGCCTCCCCGTACCGCCGGCACTCGCAAACGCCCAAGAGGGCACCAAGTTCTTCGATGACCCTCAGGTCAATGTGGGTAAGTTCTTCGTCGCTGCGTGAGCGAAAGGTATTGGTGAAAGAAATGACACAGGTTCCAGAAGTTTACGTTCTCGGCGGCTACCAGACGGACTTTGCTCGTAATTGGAGCAAGGAGAAGAAGCACTTCGTCGCGATGATGCGAGAAGCCGTCAAGGGCGCTCTCGCGGAAACGAAGGTCGAGCCAGGCGAGATTGAAGTCGCGCACACCGGCAACTTCGCGGCCGAACTCTACAGCAAGCAGGGCCACCTCGGTGCGTTCTTCCTCGAGATCGACCCCGCGTTCAGCGGCCTTCCGACCTCGCGCCACGAAGCGGCCTGCGCCTCGGGCAGCCTCGCCATTCAGGCCGCATCCGCGGAGATCGAAGCGCACCGCTACGACCTTGCGTGCGTGGTGGGTGTCGAGCAGATGAAGACGGTCGGCGCCGGCGAAGGCGGTGACTTCCTCGGCACCGCCGCTTGGTACGAGCTCGAAGCCAAAGGCATCGAGTTCCCCTTCCCGAAGCTCTTCGGCAAGCTCGGCGACGAGTACGACAAGCGCTACGGCTTGAAGGACGAGCACCTCGCGGAGATCAGTACGATCAACTACGCGAACGCCAAGCTCAATCCCAATGCGCAGACCCGCACCTGGTACATGAACTACGACCACGCGATGAGCCGTGACGAGTTCAACGGTACCATCGGCGGACGCATCCACATCTCGGATTGCTCGCAGGTGACGGACGGCGCGGTCGCTGTGCTCCTGGCGTCGCCCGAGTACGCGAAGAAGTGGGCCGACCGCAACGGCGTCTCGCTTTCAGACGTCCCCCGCATCAAGGGTTGGGGACACAACACCGCGCGAATCCGTTTCGAGGACAAGGTCGCGGAGAGCGCCAACGACGACTACGTGCTTCCACACGTCCGAAGCACCGTGACGAGCGCCCTGAAGCGGGCCGGGATCGCCGACGTGAGTGGCATCGACGCCATCGAGACACACGACTGCTTCACCACGTCCGAGTACATGGCGATCGACCACTTCGGCATCACCGCCCCCGGTGAGAGCTGGAAGGCTATCGAAGAGGGCGACATCGCGCTGGGCGGCAAGATCCCGGTCAACCCGAGCGGCGGCCTCATCGGCGCGGGTCACCCCGTCGGTGCCACCGGCGTCCGGCAGCTCCTCGACGGCCACAAGCAGGTCACCGGCCAGGCCGGAGAGTACCAGGTCGAGGGTGCGAAGAACGTGCAGACGCTCAACATCGGTGGTTCCGGGACCACCAGCGTCAGCTTCGTCATCGGCACCTGATCGCCAAGTGAGACGAGGGACACCGGGGTCATCGGACCCCGGTGGAAACCCTCCTCCCCGCCTGCTACGACGCCGCCATGCGTTACTCGCGGGCGTTCATCCCGACGGTCAAAGAGGTTCCGAAGGAGGCCACGATGCCTTCCCACGTGCTCATGCTGCGAGCGGGATACGCGCGCATGGTGGGCTCAGGCATCTACGAGCTCCTCCCTCTCGGCACACGGGTGCTGCACAAGATCGAGCGCATCATTCGCGAGGAGATGGACGCTGCCGGAGCGCAAGAGCTCCTGATGCCGACCTTCCTTCCGGGTGAGTACTTCAAAGAGTCGGGCCGCTGGGACGTATACGGGCCGACCCTGCTTCGCATCAAGGACCGCAAGGGCGGCGAGTACCACCTCGCCCCGACACATGAAGAGATCGTCACCGATCTCGTTCGCCGAGAGATCCGAAGCTACCGGCAGCTTCCGCTCAACCTCTACCAGATTCAGCTCAAGTACCGGGACGAACCGCGACCGAGGGCTGGGCTCCTGCGCTGCCGAGAGTTCATCATGAAGGACGCATATTCCTTCGACGTCTCGCACGAGGCTGCACTCGAGAGCTACGAGCAAATGCGGGAGACCTACCACCGCATCTTCAAGCGACTCGGTCTGAAATATCGTGTGGTCGAAGCAGATAGCGGGGCCATTGGCGGCAGCCAGAGCGCCGAGTTTCAGGTGCTCGCACAGACCGGCGAAGACTGGATCGTGGCATGCGATGCTTGCGATTACGCGGCGAACGTCGAGGTCGCGCAAGCGGGTCGAGCGCCCGTTGCGGAGCACTCCGCCGAGGCTGCCCCGCTCGAGAAGGTAGAAACGCCCAAGGCGAAGACGATTGAAGAGGTGGTCCAGTTCTTCGGAGAGGGCACGACCGCGGCTCAGACGCTCAAGTCGCTGCTGTACGTGGCGGGGGACGAGCTAGTCCTCGCGCTCGTCCGCGGCGATCACGAGATCAACGAAGTCGGGCTTGCCCGCCACCTCGGCGTCGAGGAGGTGGTCCTCGCCTCCGACGCGGCGGTGAGAGAGGCCACGGGAACGCAGATCGGCTTCGTCGGCCCCGTGGGTTTCAAGGGGCGCATCATCGCTGATCCCGACGCTGTCGCCGTGAGCAACGCCATCGCAGGCGCGAGCGAAACGCCCTTCCATTACAAGAACGTCAACCACGGTCGCGACTTCAGCGCCGAGGTCCTCCCGATCCGCCAGGCGACCTCCGGTGACCCGTGCCCATCGTGCGGGGGCCGCCTTGAGCTCTACCGAGGCATCGAGGGCGGTCACATCTTCGTGTTGGGCACCCACTACACGGACAAGATGAACGCGACGTTCCTCGACGAAGACGGCAAGAGCCATTCAATCGTCATGGGCTGCTACGGCATCGGTGTGAGCCGTCTCATCGCAGCCATCATCGAGCAGCATCACGACGAGCAGGGCATCCGCTGGCCGGTGCCGGTCGCCCCGTACGAGGTCCTGATCACACCGATCGGCAAGGACGAGGCCCCCCTCGCGAGGGCCACCGAGATCTATGAGGCCTTGCAAGCTCAGGGCGTGCAAACCCTGCTGGACGATCGCTCCGAGCGCCCGGGCGTGAAGTTCAAGGACGCCGACCTACTCGGGATTCCGGTGCGAGTGACGGTGGGCGCCCGTGGGCTGAAGCAAGGCACCGTCGAGCTGAAGAAGCGCACGGAGAGCGAATCGAGCGACGTCCCCCTCGACGATGCGGTCACAGCCGTACAGTCGGCCCTCGCCGAGCTGCGGGGTTGACCCGTGACAGGGCCGCAGGATAGCCACGAGACACCGAAGTGGCGGACGTTCTGGCTCCTCGCAGCGTTCGCCCTGCTCATCGGAATAGGTGTTGCGACGGTTCTACTACCGGAGCTCGAAGACGAGCAGACGGACCCCGAGAACCCTGCGGAGCAGAGCGAGTCGGACGGCGAACCGCAAGAATGAAGCGCGCGAGCGCCATTTACGTATAAATAGGTGTGCTGGCAAATCTATCTTTGCGTCACCGCTTACAAATTTGCGATGTTGTAGGGAGCGTGATTCGTCGAGCTGCCATTTCCATCGTCATCGCCCCCGTGCTGGTTTGCATGGCGCCCGCGCTGGTCAACGCATCGCCCGACGCTCCGATGTGCGTCGCCGAACAGCCGTACGCGAGCACCGCGCCGATCCAGATGATCCAGTGGCGGATGCCGATGTGCGGACCCTTCGATTCGGCCGCCCCAGTCTCGCACGCCGAACCACCGGAGGAACGCGCCATCGAGGCGTACCGCCGAGCAAGCCAGGGCATCACCGGGGTCGACTACGACGGAGCACGCCTGCATCTCGACCTCGCCCACCGAGGTCTTCCCCGAATCCGTGACCGGATCGCGCTCGAGAGCGGTCGCCTCGAGCTCTTACGGCGCCGACCCGAACAGGCTGCGGAGTTCTTCGCGGAGGCGGAGTTGAGCCCCCATGAGGCGGTCCGCGTCAGGGCTAGCTTCGGCCGAGTCTTCGCACTGCTTCGGTCGGGTGACCCAGCAAGCGACGCCGCCTTCCAAGACCTGCTCGAACGCTATCCAGAGCTTCCGAATCGCAGTCAATTGCTCTTCGAGCGTTCGCAGAGCCTACTGCGGCAGCAGCGGTACTCGGAGGCGCTCGAGGCCATACGCATCCTCCTCGTCGACTATCCGGGCAGCCGCGCGGCTGAGTGGGCCGAGGCCGAGATGGGACGTCTTCGCGCCGTCGGGCATGACGCCCCTCCGTTGACCGACGAAGAGCGGGTTGCGCGAGCCAAGAATCTGATGAGCACCGGGCCTCTCGACAAGGCGAAGGCGGCCCTGCAGGAGCTCCTCGACAGCCCATTGGCAGGGGAGCTTCACGCCGAGGTGCACTATCTGGCCGGCAAGTTCGCCCGTTTCGAGGGACGCTGGGACGCTGCGGAGAGCTACATGCGCACCGCGCAGCTCTTTTCGGTGGCGAACCTTGCGACCGCGCGAACGATCGAAAACCGCGCTGCGGACATGACGCAGACGGCGCGCGCGCGCGACGTGCAACACGCTGAGCAGCGGCTCTCTGAACTTCGGGCGGGGAGAAAAGACTTCTCGATTCCGTCGGCCGTCCTTCTCGACATGATCTCCGTGGCGTCTGCGGCCGGCTTGCAAGCGGAGGTCGACGGCATTTTGACGACCCTCAACGTTCGCAAGGGCCTGTCGGCACGAGCGCAATTCGACGCCGCCATGAGTGCGGTCGGGACTGGCAGCGATGAGGTCGTGGCCGGAATACTGCAAGCGATCGCGCGCGGTCAGAACTCACAGTATCGAGCAGCGGCTCTCTATCACCTCGCCCGCCTCTACGAGCGCACGGAGCGCACCCGAGAAGCTGAGCTGGTGTTCGGGCAGGCACGTGCGGCGGCCCTTCTGAGCGGGGACGCCTACTATGCGCTCTGGGCGCAGAACGGCTTCGAGCGCTCGAGTCGAGACGCTCGAAGCACTGGCGAAGAAGGACTTTCCGGGCCTGGGACCGAGCAGGCGCCCACTCCACCGCGTGCGGAGGCAGCCGCGCTCGCGGAGATGCTTCAGCCGATCGCCGATGCCCACGTGGACAGCTACCCATGGATAGCCCGCGCTGTGGATCTCCTGCGCATCGGGGAGCGTGAAGCAGCGACCGAGGAGCTCTTCGAGGCCTACCTCCAGTGGCGAGAGGCGCTCGGCCGCCCGATTACCAGGGCCGGCCTCGCATGCGTCGCGACCGACCAAAGTCGCTTGTCCGTGCCCGTCGAGACGGAGCTTCGCTCCCTGCGCCTCGAACTCTCGGAAGAAGAACGGGATACCCTTTCGACGGTCGCTGCGACACTCGGCGACGTCGGCACAGCCGGTGGTTTCGCAGGCCCCGGTTTCATCGAGACGCTTCCACGCGCCTACGAGTGGCTCGTCGTACCGGCCGCTCGAAAGCATGGCGTGGATCCCAATCTACTCCTCGCAGTGATGCGAGTGGAAAGTGCATATCAGAAGCACATCGTGTCCTATGCGGGCGCGGTCGGACTGATGCAGATCATGCCACGCACGGGACAACTCATTGCGCACGCGCTGGGCCACGACGATTTCTCGCCGGCTAACTTGCTCGACCCCGCGCTGAACCTCGACTTTGCGGCTTGGTACCTCGCGTCCCTGATTCGGAGGTTCGACGGCCATCTTCCATTGGCCATCGCGGCATACAATGGCGGCCCGCACAACGTTCGCCGTTGGATTCAGGAGAGCGCCCTTGGAACGCCTCTCGACGTGCTTCTCGAACGGATTCCGTTCACCCAAACCCATCGATACGTGCGCAAGGTGCTGGTCCACTACCAGGCCTACCGCGCACAGCGCGAACTCTCGATGCCACAGCTTTCCGTGGTCCTGCCGGAACCGCGTGTGGACCTGCTGGCTTTCTGAGGACCGATGAGCGACCAAGTCGACGCGGTGGTGATCGGTGCCGGAGTGGTGGGGCTAGCATGCGCGCACGAACTCTCGCGCCGACTGGATACCGTGGTGATTATCGAGCGTGAGGTCGGTCCAGGCCGTGAAATCTCGAGCCGTAATAGCGGCGTGATCCACGCTGGGATCTACTACCCGGGCGATTCGCTCAAGACGAAATTCTGTATCGAAGGCAAGAATCGGCTCTACGCCTGGTGCGATGCCCACGACGTCCCGTACGAGCGCACCGGCAAGCTGATCGTGGCAACCAGCGCGAGCGACGAAGAACGCCTCCGCAAGATCGCACGTCACGCAGCAGAGGTTGGCGCCGGCGAACTTCGCCTAATGGACACGGCAGAAGCGAAACGCGAGGAGCCCGAGCTCCGTTGCGAGCTCGCGCTACATTCACCGACCTCCGGGGTCGTAGACGTGCACGAGTACATCGCGAGCCTCGTTCGTGAAATCAAGGTGGCGGACGGCGCGATCGTCTACAACACCGAGGTCGACAGCATCGAGCAAAGGGCGGGACGCTGGATCGTTCGGGCTAGCGATACGATGGGCCGACAAGCCGAGCTCGAAACGCCCCGCGTGATCAACGCTGCCGGTCTAGGTGCCCTCGAGGTCGCTCGGCGTTCCGGCTTGCCGGAGTCGAGCACGCCGTGGCGTCTCTATCCCTGCAAGGGCTCGTACTTCGCGCTCGGCGCCGGAGCACCGCCCACCCGCAACAGCCTGATCTATCCTCTGCCAGAAGGCGGGGGTCTCGGAGTGCACATCACGGCCGACATCACCGGAGCTCGCCGTGCTGGGCCGGACGCAGAGTTCATCGACACGATCGACTACGCAGTCGACGAGGCCGGAGCCGAGCGCTTCGCGCGTGCCGTCGCGCGCTACATGCCTGCGATTCGCCCCGAGCACTTGACGCCGGACTATAGTGGGATTCGACCCAAGCTCGTGGGTCCCGAAGGAGGTTTCGCAGATTTCGTGCTGTCGAATCCTGCGTCGCAGCCCGGACTCGTTCACCTGATTGGTATCGAATCTCCAGGGCTTACGGCGTCCCTTGCGATCGGGGCTCGCGTGTCCGAAATGATCGGCTAAAGGAGCGTCATGAGCCACCGACTTTTGATCATCGGGAGCGGCCCCGCCGCCCACACCGCGGCCGTTTACGCAGCGCGCGCCGAGCTGAAGCCCGTTCTCTTCGAGGGCTTCTTGGCCGGTGGAGTCGCGGCTGGCGGCCAACTCACCACGACCACCGACGTGGAGAATTTCCCTGGTTTCCCCGAGGGCGTCATGGGGCCCGACCTCATGGATCGGATGCGTGCCCAATCCGAACGCTTCGGCACGACGATCTACACGGAGACGGTCAACGAGATCGATCTCTCGAGCCGCCCGTTCAAGTTCAAGGCCGACGCACAAGAAGGCACTGCCGACGCGGTGATCATCGCGACCGGCGCGACCGCCAAGCGCCTCGACATCCCGGGCGCGAACGACGGGCAGCTTTGGCAGCGTGGCATCTCTGCGTGTGCCGTCTGTGATGGCGCCCTTCCCGCTTTCCGAGATCAGCCGCTCGCAGTGATCGGTGGCGGCGACTCGGCCGTCGAGGAAGCGTCGTTCCTGACGAAGTACGGCTCCACTGTCTACTTGATTCATCGCCGCGACGAGCTTCGAGCTTCGAAGATCATGCAGCAGCGCGCCCTCGACAACCCCAAGCTCGAGATCCTCTGGTCCCAAGTGGTGACGGAAGCCAAAGGCAAGGATTTCCTAGAGTCGATCAGCGTGAAAGATCTGAAGACCGACCAGGTGCGCGACATCCCGGTAGCCGGGCTGTTCTTCGCGATCGGTCACGACCCGAATACGAGCTTCCTAGGCGGCCAGCTCGAGACCGACGAGCAGGGCTATCTCATCACGAAGCCCGACTCGACCCAGACCAACGTTCCGGGCGTGTTCGCCGCCGGCGACGTGCAAGACAAGAAGTGGCGGCAGGCAATCACGGCCGCGGGCACGGGCTGCATGGCCGCCCTCGAGGCCGAGCACTTCCTCGAAAGCTAGGGCCTTGGAGCGGTTCCTCAGGAATCGACCCCGGTGTCACTCCCAGCACCGTTTCCGTTGCGGCGAGCGCGTCGCTCGTGCTTCTTGCGCACGGCCTCCGCTCGCCTCTCCGTCGTCTTGAGGGAAGGCCTCCGGCCTGGGTGCGCGGGCTGCTCCCGGTGATGCTCGTCGAACGCGCCCGGTTGTTCACCGAGCTCGAAGAAGGCGACCTCCCGCTTGGCCCGCTCACCGACGCGCAGAGGCACTATCGCGGCACCAACACCCGCGCCCACGTAGACCGCGCCTCGGGGGTCGTCCGTGCCGCGTGATCCGTAGAGCCCATGCACATACTTGTGGCCGGCTAGCTTTCCCACGGACAGCTCGTGAAGCCGCGCCACCGTGATCTGACCGGCATGCGTGTGACCGGAAAAGACGAGCGGAACCCCCGCATCCCAGAGGCCGTCGGCTTCTTCACCGATATGCGAAAGACCGATCACGGGGAGATCCCTACGAAGACCTTTGACCGCGTCTCGACGCTCCGCGTGCCCGGTATAGGCGTCATCGAGGCCGAGAATCTGAAGCCGCTGATGTCCGATCTCCACGACGGTATGCGTGTTGTCGAGCACCTCAGCACCGCCGCGTTTCAACGCCTTGCGGACCGCCTCTGCGCCGGCCCAGTGATCGTGGTTGCCGAGGGTCGCGAACACCGGGGCGTCGATCTTGCTGATCACGTCGGTCAGGTCATCGAGGTAGACCTGGCTGTGGCACACGAAGTCACCACTGATGACGACTACATCAGGTTTGCCGGCATTGGTCATCGAGACGGCATCGTATTGAACCGCCATAGGCGTCACGCGGCCGACGTGGAGGTCGGTGAGGTGCGCGACACGCAGGCCCTCGAGGTGCTCTTGGAAACACTCCGGCCCGGCGAAGCGGCGAATCCGAAAGCGGCGCGAGGCGTCATGCCATGGATCGCGTTCCCGCAAGAGCTTCTTTCGAAACTTGCGGAGTCCTTCGATGGTCGCGTTTCGCCCCATTCACACTACTCTAACCACTAGCCTCAGTGACCGCACGATCCCCGCTTGGAACTCTTGCGGGTCAGCCTCGAAACCGGCACGTCGGGCCCCGAGGGCTTGTCTCTGCGGCCGCGGAGGCGCCTGAAAACATAGGCGCCTGCCGCGACGACGATCAACGCTGCCATGATTTCCTGCCAGGGCATCCCGAACCCTCACACGAACCCGAGCAACTGACCACCCTGATAGACGATTAGCGAGGCTACGTATGCGAGGACGGTCATGTAGGTGAAGAGAAACGCCGGCCACTTCCAGGAGCCAGACTCCCTTTTCACGACCGCGATGGTGCTCATGCATTGGCACGCCAAGAGGAAGAACACCATCAACGACAGCCCGCTGAGGGGCGTCATCACAGGCGTGCCGTCGCTGTGCTTGGCGTCCTGGAGCGCCTGTCGAAGCGGCTTGTTCTCCTCGTCGGCTTCACCGATGCCGAACACGACACCCAGGGTCGAGACGAATACTTCACGAGCCGCGAACGCGCCAATGATCCCGACCCCGATCTGCCAGTCGAAGCCGATGGGCCGCAGCACGGGCTCAATGGCATGACCAAAGCGGCCGCCGAGGCTCTGCTCGAGCTGCGCGCGAGCCTCCTGCCCGCTCAGGAGCCGAAGCGCCTCGTCCTCCTGGCCGTCGGGGAGTGCCAGACGCTCGATGCGGTCTCGCTCTACCTCGTAGTGCGCAGTGATCTCTTCGGACTTCGGGAAAGACAGGAACGCCCAGAGGACGATGGTCATCGCCAAGATGATGGTGCCGGCGTCGACCAGGAAGATGCGAAGACGGCGCCACGCATTGATCCAAAGGATACGCGCCGAAGGCCATCGGTACGGCGGCATCTCCAGCACGAAGGTCGGCGTCGGTCCGGGGAGCACTGTGCGCCGAATCGCCGCCGCAGCCCCGAGCGTGACGAGAACGGAGAGCGTGTACATCGAGAACAAGGCCACCGCACCAGCGCTGAACCAACCGACGCTCTCTCCCGCAAACACGGTACCCACGACCAAGATGAAGATGGGAAGCCGCGCGCTGCAGGACATCAAAGGCAAGGCCAGCATCGTGACCAAGCGATCGCGGCGGCGTTCGATCGTGCGCGTGCCCATCACGGCCGGCACCGCGCAGGCGAAGCCGGAGAGCAGTGGGACGAACGCTTTGCCATGCAGCCCAACTGCTTTCATTGGACGGTCGATGACGAAGGCGACGCGTGCGAGGTAGCCGGAATCTTCGAGAAAGCCCACGAACAAGAAGAGCATCAGAATCTGGGGAGCGAAGACGATGACGTTGCCGACTCCAGCGATGACGCCCTGAACGATCAGGTCTCGAAGGATTCCCGCGGGTAGGAGAGCCGTCGCCTGGCCCTGCAAGAAGGCCGTGAGACTCTCAATCGCTCCCATGAATGGTTCGGCGCCGGCGAAAAGTGCCTCGAAAATGCCGAACATCACGACGGCGAAGATCAGGAGTCCAGCCACCGGATGTGTGAGGACCCGGTCGATGCGTTCACTCAGCGGCGCCTCGTTCTGTAGGTCCGAGGAGGCCGCTGCTACCGCCGCGTCCAGCCATCGATAGCGAGAGGAGACGATCTCGAGGTCGGGATCGCGGCCCGCCTCGACGGCGCGGGCACGAATCCGCGAAGCAGCCTCACGAACCGAGCTCGGTACCCCGATCAGGCTATCGTCACCGAGTGAGAGCATGCACCAGAGTGCGAAGGCGCGAAGCTCAGTCGTGCTCGCACTCGGTCGCCATTCGGCGACCACAGGAGACAAAGCGGCGATGTCATCTTCGAGCGCTCGAGGGTACTCGATCTTGGGAGGGGCCGGCGGCGACTTGGCGAGTACCGCGTCGAGCGCAGAGCGCAGCGCATCCAAACCGAGCCGTTTGGTAGCAACGACGGGAACGACCGGGGCGCCGAGACGGGCGGACAGACACTCGGCGTCGATGCGGAGGCCAAGCCGATCCGCTGCATCCATCATGTTCAGCGCAACCACGACCGGCACGCCGGACTCGATGAGTTGCAATGTGAGGTAGAGGCCGCGCTGAAGTGTCGTAGCGTCCACCACGCAAACGACCGCGCGTGTCCCTCGCTCGAGCAGAGCGCTCACCGCGAGCTGCTCTTCCGGCGAGCTCGCGGTCAGGCTGTACATGCCGGGGACGTCGACCAGCTCGATCCGGCCGGACGCGAGATCGAGCGGCGCGGTCGTTCGATCGACGGTGACGCCCGGATAGTTTCCGACGTGCGCGCTCCCTCCCGAGATCGCGTTGAACAGGGTGCTCTTTCCGCAGTTCGGGTTCCCGGCGATCAGCACCTGCGGAGGAGAGGTGTCTCCCGTCACGCCCGCCCCTCGGGGCGGACCGCGATCCGGTCCGCCTCACTGCGTCGGACCGAGAGCGAATAATCCCGCAGCCGAAGCTCGAGCGGATCGCCGAGGGGTGCCGCGCGGACGACCCGAACCCGGGTTCCTGGCAAGAGCCCCATCTCCATGAGCCGCCTCGACATGCTGCGACCGCAGTCGATCGACACGATTTCGCCCACTTGGCCCGGTTTCAGTTCTGTGAGAGAGGCCGGCACGGGTTTCTGATAATGAATTTCTTTTTCGTCTGCAAGCGCTTGGAATTGGGCAGAGGATCCCTATAACTCGGCCGTACCCGAGCTACAGAAGGAGAATCATGGCTACCACGGCACTCAAAGGAACCCCCATTCAAACCAATGGCGAACTGCCGGCCGTCGGCAGCGATGCCCCCGACTTTCTCCTCGTTGCAACCGACATGAGTGAGAAGAGCCTCTCTAGCTTTGCCGGCAAGAAAAAGATTCTGTCGATCAACCCGAGCTACGACACCCCCGTCTGCCAGGTCGCGACGCGCACCTTCAACGAGCGTGCCGCCGGACTCGACGGCGTGGTCGTGCTGATGGTGAGCGCCGACCTTCCCTTCGCACAGAAGCGCTTCTGCGCTGCCGAGGGCATCGAAGGGGTCGTGCCGGTGTCGACGTTTCGAGGCAGCTTCCTGAAGGACTACGGGGTCGAGCTGATCGACGGGCCGCTCAAGGGCGTGTCCGCGCGCGCCATCGTCGTGGTCGACGAGAACGACAAGGTGGTGCATACCGAGCTCGTTCCGGAGATTGCGCAAGAGCCCGATTACGACGCAGCGCTATCGGCCGCCGGCTGAGCTACGAGAGCAAGCGCTGCGCTTCGGCGACGATGTGCTCTGCGGTGATCCCGTACTTCTCGTAGAGCACCTCGTAGGGGGCCGATGCCCCGAAGCGGTCAATCGTGATGAACGCTGCGTCGGAACCGGCCCAGCGGTCCCAACCCTGGCGGATGCCAGCCTCCACGATGACTTTCGGAACGCCGGGCGCTAAGACCCCGTTGCGATAGTCCTCGTCCTGCTGCTCGAAGAGCTCCCAACACGGCATGCTCACGATGCGCACGGAGGTGCCTTCCTGCTCGAGCACATCGGCCGCGGCGATCGCGAGCGACACCTCGCTGCCAGTGGCGACGAGCACGACCTCGGGCCCACCACCTCCTGCTTCACGCAGGGTGTAGGCGCCTCGCCTCGACTTCTCGGCGCTGGCGTACTCGTTGCGATCGAGCGTCGGAACGTTCTGGCGAGTCAAAGCCAGGGCCGCGGGGCCGTCCCACTCCATCGCGGCTTTCCAACACTCGCGGACCTCGTTCGCGTCCGCGGGTCTGAACACCGCGAGGTCGGGAATGGCGCGAAGCACCGCTAGGTGCTCGACCGGCTGGTGGGTCGGGCCGTCCTCGCCGAGACCGATGCTGTCGTGCGTGAAGATGTAGCGCGTGTGGAGCTTCATCAGCGCCGCGAGGCGGATCGACGGGCGCATGTAGTCACTGAAGACAAGGAAGGTCGCACCGAACGGAATCACCCCGCCGTGGAGTGCCATCCCGTTCATGGCGGAACCCATTCCGTGCTCGCGAATGCCCCAGTCCATGTTCCGGGGGACGCCCTCCTGACCTGGCAAAAAGCTCGAAAGCCCCTTCATCTTGCTATTGTTCGAGCCAGCGAGGTCCGCGGAACCGCCAACGAGCCCACCGAGTTTCGCGGCCAAGGCGTTGAGCACGGCGCCACTCGCTTTACGGGTCGCCAAGCCCTTGGGATCCGGCTCGAAGATCGGGAGGTCGGCGTCCCAGCCGGAGGGGAGCTTGCCCGCCAACGCCACATCGAGCTGCGCGGCCTTCTCGGGGAAAGCGCCGCGATACTCGGCGAGTCGCGCCTGCCACTGGTCATACTCGGCTGCGCCCTTCGCGCGCACTGCCTCGGCTGCACTAGCAAGCTCGTCGGGGACGAAGAACGGATCGGTCGGCCACTCCATGATCTGCTTGGTCGCGATGATCTCGTCTTCGCCGAGCGGAGCGCCGTGTGCGCCTGAAGTATCCTGCTTGTTCGGCGAAGGACGTCCGATGATCGTGCGAACACGAATGAAGCTCGGGCGGGGGTCAGCCTTCGCGGCCTCTGCAGCCGTGATGAGGGCAGCCATGTCTTCTCCATCATCGACGCTTTCCGTATGCCAGCCATACGAGCGAAAGCGCGCGAGGACGTCCTCACTGAAGGAGAGCTCGGTTCGCCCATCGATCGTGATCTCGTTGTCGTCCCAGAAGACGGTGAGTTTGCCGAGCTGGAGGTGACCGGCAATCGACGCGGCCTCGGAAGCAACGCCTTCCATGATGTCGCCATCCGACGCGATGACCCAGGTTCGATGGTCGAACAGCGTGTGGCCCGGCTCGTTGAAGCGAGCGCCAAGGTGACGTTCCGCCATCGCCATTCCGACACCATTACCGATGCCCTGGCCGAGGGGCCCGGTCGTCGTTTCGACTCCGGGCGTCACGTGATTCTCGGGATGCCCGGGCGTGAGGCTACCCCACTGACGGAATTTCCGAATGTCGTCGAGCGAGAGCGCATAGCCGCTCAGATGCAGTAGCGAGTACTGCAACATCGAGGCATGACCGCAGGAGAGCACGAAGCGATCCCGATCCGCCCACTCGGGGTGAGCCGGATCATGGCGACGCAGCTTGGAGAACACGGCCCAGCCAAGGGGCGCGAGAGCCATCGGTGTGCCTGGATGACCGGAGTTGGCGGCCTGGACGGCATCCATGCTCAGGCCTCGAATCGTCTTGATGGCGAGCTCGTCGAGCTGCGCGGGGTTCCCCATGGTCCAGTCCTCCTGCGTCGGCGCGCCGGATCTAGCAGCCCCGGAGGAAACGCAAAAGGTGCGTCGTGGGCTTTTTTCGCCGGGGCTGGACAGGGCCCCCGATCGCCACTAACTACAGCCGGCGCGGGCAGCTGGTTGTTGAGTGTTTCAATCAGGTTTGCCTCTCGGCTGAGTTCGCGCAGGAGGAAGGCATGCCTCAGGTTTTCGTGCCCAAGGAAATCGCCGAAGGCGAAACTCGGGTCGCTTGCACACCAGAAACCACGAAGCGCTACATTAAGGAGGGCTTCGAGGTCATCGTCGAAAGCGGAGCTGGGCGTCATGCCCACTTCACCGACGCGCATTACACGGCAGCTGGAGCGAAGATCGCCTCCGGCGATGCCGTCGATGCCGCCTGGGGAAGCGCTGACATCGTCTTTCGCGTCTACCCCATCACCCCGGAAGAGGCGCAGAAGCTCAAAGAGGGCGCCATCCTCATCGGATTCATGTCGCAGCACAAGAATCTCGATTCGGTCCGAATCCTTCGCGACCACAAGGTGAGCACGATCGCGATGGAGCTGATTCCTCGGATCAGCCGCGCGCAATCGATGGACGCCCTCAGCTCGCAGGCCTCGATCGCCGGCTACCAGGCCGTGCTGATGGCTGCGACCTACCTCGACAAGTACTTCCCGCTCTTGATGACCGCCGCAGGAACGATCCAGCCTGCGAAGATCGTCATCATGGGCGCCGGCGTCGCGGGTCTTCAAGCGATTGCGACGGCGAAGCGACTCGGCGCTGTCGTCGAGGTCTCCGACATCCGCCCGGCGGTCAAGGAGCAGGTGGAATCGCTCGGCGGCCGTTTCATCGACTTTCCGTTGGACGAGAGCGGCGAGGGCGAAGGCGGCTATGCCCGGGAGCTCTCTGCAGAGCAGCTCGCCGCCCAGCAGAAGGTCGTGCGAGAGAAGATCGTCGCGGCCGATGCCGTCATCACGACGGCGCTCGTTCCGGGACGGCCAGCGCCGAAGCTCATCACCAAGGATATGGTCGCCGACATGCGCGAGGGCGCGGTCATCGTCGACCTCGCGGTTGAGCAGGGCGGCAATTGCGAGCTCAGCAAGAGCGGCGAAATGGTCGTCGCGGAGGGGGTGACCATCATCGGGCTCCCGAACATGCCGGCCGCGACGCCGGCCGATGCGAGCCTTCTCTACGCCCGAAACATCCAGGCTGTCCTTCTCAGCTTGCTGAGCGAAGGGGAGATCGTCTTGAATCTCGAGGACGAGATTCTCGACGGCGCCCTACTCACCCACAATGGCGAAGTCCGGCACGGCCCGACCGCCGAGGCCCTGTAGGAAAGGAGAGCGACCGTGACTTTGGGACCTCTACTCATCGGCATCTACGTCTTCGTGCTGGCTAGCTTCGTCGGATTCGAGATGATCACGAAGGTGCCGCCGACCTTGCACACGCCGCTCATGAGCGGCGCGAACGCGATCAGCGGCATCACCATCGTCGGCGCAGTCGCCGCCGCAACGACGGCGCCGCCGACTGTGGCGAACATCCTCGGCGCGCTCGCCATCGTGACCGCGACGATCAACGTCGTCGGAGGCTTCCTCGTGACCGACCGAATGCTGCGCATGTTCGGGAAGAAGAAGAAGAAGAAATGAGCCAAGAAGTCATCAAGTCGACGATCGTTCCGATCATCTACCTGCTGTCGACGATCCTGTTCATTTTCGGGATCAAGCGGCTTTCCAAGGTCAAGACCGCCCGCCAGGGCAACACGCTCGCAGCGGTGGGCATGTTGTTCGCCATCGTTGGGGCGCTGCTCGAGCTCGGCACGGTGGATTACCGCTGGATCGCAGGGGGCATGGCCCTAGGCACCATCATCGGAGCCGCCTTCGCGATCCGCGTCCAGATGACCTCGATGCCGGAGATGGTTGCCCTCTTCAATGGCTTTGGGGGCATCGCCTCGGCCTTGGTGGCCGCGTCCGTGTACTGGGAGCTCGTCGTCCAACAGAACGCGACCGGGACGGTCTACGAAGCGGTCGGCACCGATGAAGCGATCACCGTCATGCTCTCGATCTTGATCGGCGGCATCACGTTCACCGGCAGCATCATCGCGCTGCTGAAGCTGAAGGGCAGCCTCAAGAACGGGCAACCCATCCTGCTTCCTGCGCGCCACTTCATCACTTTCGGGCTCTTGTTCGCCTCGATCGCCTTCGGAGCCCTCGCCGTCATCGGGTCCGGACAGGATTCGGTCCTCTGGGTCCTGCTGCTTGCGGGCAGCGCGCTCACCCTCGGCATCCTCCTCACGATCCCCATCGGCGGTGCCGACATGCCGGTGGTCGTTTCGTTGCTCAACTCCTACTCGGGGGTGGCAGCAGCGATGGCCGGCTTCGTAATCGGAAACCCGCTCTTGATCATCGCGGGCGCGATGGTGGGCGCTGCGGGCCTCATCCTCACGCAGATCATGTGCGTCGCGATGAACCGGTCGCTGCTCAACGTCTTGGTGGGCGGCTTCGGTGTCACCGACGGGGGCGGAGGCGGCGGCAGCGACGAGTACACGAAGGTCACCTCCTGTGGCCCAGAAGAAGCTGCGATGATCCTCGAGAATGCCGAATCGGTCATCATCGTGCCCGGCTACGGCCTCGCCGTCGCACAAGCGCAGCACGCGGTTCGCGAGCTGGCCGACCTGCTCAAGGCGCGGGGGACCAAGGTCACCTACGCGATCCACCCGGTCGCCGGTCGCATGCCCGGGCACATGAACGTGCTCCTTGCCGAGGCGGACGTCCCCTACGAAGAGCTCCTCGAAATGGACGCCGTCAACCCCGAGTTCAAGAACACCGACGTGGTGATCGTCCTCGGTGCCAACGATGTGGTGAACCCCATCGCCAGCAAGGACCCGACCAGCCCGATCGCGGGCATGCCCATCCTCAACGCTCACGAAGCCCGCTCGGTGTTCGTCGTGAAGCGAAGCCTGAGCCCAGGCTACGCGGGCATCAAGAACGAGCTCTTCGAGTACGACAACGCGATGATGATCTTTGGTGACGCCAAGAAGGTGCTTCAGGGCCTCATCAGCGAAGTCAAAGACCTATGAATCCATGAAGTCGGCGACTCCCCCGCCGCCTCCGCCCTGATATCCAGCATCGGCCAAGTCGTCGAAGCGTGTGTACTCGTTGAAGAAGCGAACGCGGCAGGTTCCGGTCGGCCCAGAACGCTGCTTGCCGATGATCACCTCCGCGATGCCGCGGTCGTCGCTCTCGCGATTGTAGACCTCGTCGCGGTAGATGAACCAAATCGTATCGGCGTCCTGCTCGATGGCGCCCGACTCGCGAAGGTCGGAGAGCTGCGGGCGCTTATCCTTCACCCCGCGTGATTCTACGCCGCGGTTGAGCTGCGAGAGCGCCATGACTGGAATCTCGAGCTCCTTGGCGAGCGCCTTTAGGTTTCGGCTGATTTCGCTGATCTCTTGCTCTCGAGAGTCGTTGCGGGAACCCGAACGCATGAGCTGCAGGTAGTCGACCACGACCATGCTGAGGCCGACCTCGGATTTGAGTCGACGCGCTTTCGCCCGAAGCTCCAGCATGCTGATCGCGGGCGTGTCGTCGATCCAGATGGGCATCTCGCTAAGCGTCCCGGCGGCATCGGCGAGCTTCGGCCAGTCGTCCTTTTGAAGCTGCCCGGTTCGGATGCGATTGCCATCGACGCGCGCTTCGCTGCCTAGGAGTCTGCGCACGAGCTGGCCCTTCGGCATCTCGAGCGAGAACACCGCCACCGGCATCTTGCTCCGTTCGCATGCGTTGTGGGCGATATTCAGAGCAAACGAGGTCTTTCCCATGCCTGGGCGACCGGCAACGATGATGAGATCGCCCGAATGCATACCAGCGGTCATCTTGTCGAGCTGCTTGAATCCAGTGGGCAGCCCAGTGATCGCCTCACCGCGGTTCGCGGTCTCGTGGATCTCCTGGAACGTGCGCATGACCACGTCTTTGACGTGCTCGTAGGGACTTCGCGCCCGCTCCTTCGCTACCGCGAAGATCGAGGATTCCGACTCGTCGAGGAACTCCTCGAACGGACCGTAGTCGCCATAGCCGCGGGAGATCACCTCGTGGCACGAACGGATCAAGGACCGAACGACTGCCTTCTCGCGAATGATGCGCGCATGCGCCTGAATGTTGGCGACACTCGGAATCGTGTTGCTCAACGAGAGCAAGTAGTCGTCACCGCCGATCGAGCCGAGTTTGGCGCCGTGCACCAGGGACTCACGCAGGGTCACGTGATCGACCGGCTGACTTCGGCGGAAGAGCTCGATCATCGCCTCGAAGATCTTGGAGTTGGCCTCGCTATAGAAGTCCTCGGCGGAAACCTCCTCGAGAACGACGTTCATCGCGTTGTTCTCGAGGAGGATGCCACCAAGTACGGCCCGCTCTGCTTCGAGAGCATTGGGCGGAACCTGACCGGTTCGTTCCGATGAGCTAATGGCGCGCCTCCATCACACTTGGGTAATAGCCTTTGCGCACGGCTAGGGGAAGAGTCGGCGTGATGGCTTAGGCGCGCGTTTTGACTTCGAGCTTCACCGTTGCGGTCAAACCGTACGGCAGCTTCACGCCAACCTCGTAGCTGCCGACCTCTTTGATCGTCTGCTCCGGCATGATCAGCTTCTTCTTGTCGATCTCGAACTCGACACCCCGGTTCTTGAGGCCTTCGAGTACGTCGTTCGAGGTGACCGAGCCGAAGAGCTTTCCGTCTTCGCCGGCTTCCTTCGCCACCATCACGGTGACCTTGGCGAGCTGAGCCACGACCTTTTCCTGCACAGCGCGTAGCTTCGCGATGCGCTGGTTCTGGACGGACTTCTCGTGCTCGAGCTGCCGGACATTGCCCCGGCTGGCGACGACGGCCAGACCGCGCGGCAAGAGGTAGTTCCGCGCGAAGCCACGCCGAACCTTCACCACGTCTCCAATCGAGCCGAGGTGCTCGAGATTCTCTTTCAGTACGATTTCGACTGTGGATGCCATGACTTCCTCACTTCGTCGCCGTGTAGGGGAGGAGCGCGATGTTGCGGGCTCGCTTGATCGCACGGGTCAGGTCGCGCTGCTGCTTGGCGTTCAGACCGCTGATGCGACGCGGCACGATCTTGCCGCGATCCGTGATGAAGTTCCGGAGTTGCTGCGGGTCCTTGTAGTCGAACTTGTGATCAGGCGGGAGCGAGAGCCCAGGTGCACGCTTGCGGCCGCCTCGGCGTCGTCCGCCACCATCTACATCGAAATCCTGTCGAATGTCGTCGGACATGGCTTAGCCCTCCTCTTTCACGGGCTCTTCGGCCTCGCCCGCTTCGGCGTCCTCGCCGGCTTTGGTATCTGCACTCGCCTCGGGGGCTGCACTCGCCTCGGGGGCTGCACTCGCTTCGGGGGCTGCACTCGCTTCGGGGGCTGCACTCGCCTCGGGGGCTGCACTCGCCTCGGGGGCTGCACTCGCCTCGGGGGCTGCACTCGCCTCGGGGGCTGCGCCTGCCTCGGTGGCTGCGCCTGCCTCGGCCGGGGCCGCTTCGGGGGCTACGGCCTCGACCCGCGGCGCTCGCGGCGCCATGCCGAGGCTGCGCGCGCGCTCGAGCTCGGCGTCTTCGGCCTCGTCCTCCTCTTCGACGTGAAGGTACTGGACCTCTTCAGGGTCGACCGCGACCGTAGCCGGGTCAATGTCTTCCGTGAGGAGCACCGTCTGGAATCGGACGACCTCGTCGATGAGACGAAGGTTACGCTCGAGCTCCGGGACGAGGTCATTGAAGCCCACGTACTTCAAGTAGACGAAGATCCCGCGATTGCTCTTCTGAATGGGGTACGCGAGCTTGCGCTTGCCCCAGTTATCGAGCTTCGTCAGCGTACCATCGAGACGCGCGATGACGTCCTTCGCTCGCTCGATCACCTTCTCCGCGACGTCGGTGTCGACGTTGGAACGAAGAATGTAGATAGTTTCGTATTCGCGGGCCCATTTCTTGGGCGGCGCCGCTGCTGCAGTAACCATGTGTCCTCCTGGTCTGGTCGGCCCCAGCTCGAAGCGGGGGCGAGGAAGGGCGGGGTGTAGCTGATCTTCGGGGACGCGCCAGTGCTTAGGAGCGGCCGTTGTGCTGGTTCATCGCCTTGCGCACCCCATCTCGCACGGTGGACTCCGCCATGTCCGCGGCGAGCTCGAGCACCGCAGGAAGCTCGGCTTGCTCCAAGCTCCCGAAATCACTGAGGACCCAGTGCTCGGGGCGCCCCCTCGGGGGCCGGCCAATCCCAAGTCGGCAGCGGAGAAAATCCGGCCCCCCACAGTGCTGCACCATGGAGCGCAAACCATTGTGCCCCGCCGTCCCGCCACCGACCTTGAGACGCGCGACTCCGAACTCGAGATCCAGCTCGTCATGGACACAGAGCACTTGTTCGAGCGGCACCTTGAAGAAGCGCATCGCCGCCTGAACCGATTCCCCGCTCAGGTTCATGTACGTCATCGGCTTCAAGAGCACTACCTCGTCCCCGGCGACCGTCACCTTGGTGAACTCTCCCTTGAACTTCTCCCGGAAGGCGGGCGCACCCCAGCGCCTGGCCATCTCGTCGAGGGCCATGAAGCCAACGTTGTGACGGTTGAGCTCGTACTTCGGCCCCGGATTCCCGAGGCCGGCGATGAGATGCGTGCTCATGGCCCGCGATGTGCTCAGGCGTCGGACTTGGCCGCGTCACCCGCAGCCGAATCGGCCTCAACGGCCTCTCCGTCCTCAGAATCGGCGGTGGCTATGCGAGGCTCGAGGATGATCGCCAAGGTGAGCTTAGGCGCAAGCGTGCAGACCACTCCCTCTGGGAGCTCTACTTCCTCGACCGAAATGCTGCCCTTCAGAGCGAGCGGAGTGACGTCCACGCTGAGCGAGACGGGAATGTTCGCGGCGGTGGTGCGGATCGGGAGCGAGCGGCGAGTAACGTTGAGGACGCCTCCCATGACCACGCCCTGGGCCCTTCCGTGCGCGTAGAAGGGGACATCGACCTCGAGCTCTTGATCCTCGAAAACCCGGTACAGATCGACGTGAATCAACTCCTGCGACACCGGGTCGGTGGTGACATCCTTCACCATGGCGAGCTCGTCCTTGCCGTCGACCGACAGCTTGAACACGACGTTTCGACCTCTCTCGCCTCGAAGCGCCTTTTCCAGTTCTTTAGGGGATAGGGTCAGCGGCGTGGGCTCGACGCCAGGGCCATAAAAGACACCGGGCACTTTTCCTTGAGCACGCAGCCGACGCGCCGGCCCCTTTCCGCGGCTAGCGCGGACCTCAGCCTGCAACGTCGTCGTTTCCATTGTCGAACTACTCCATCTATACGAACAGCGAGCTCACCGAGTCGCTGTGGTGAATGCGTTTGATGGCCTCTCCTAGCAAACCCGCCACGGAAAGCACGCGGAAGCGGCCGGTGGCCTCGGCTTCAGCCGTAAGGGGGATGGAGTCGGTCACGATGACCTCCTCCAGCGGGGAATCGACGATGCGATCGATGGCCGGACCCGACAAAACCGGGTGGGTGGCCGCCGCCAGAACCCGTTTTGCGCCCTTTTCCTTCAGGGCGCGGGCGGCGTTCGTCATGGTGCCGGCGGTGTCGATCATGTCGTCCAAAATCACACATTGCCGACCCTCGACATCGCCAATGATGTTCATGACCTCGCTGACATTCTTGGCCTCTCGCCGCTTGTCGATGATGGCGAGGTCCGCGCCGAGGCGCTTCGCGTAGGCACGTGTGCGCTCCACGCCCCCCGCATCGGGCGAGACGAAGACCGGGGGCTCCGCAAACCGTGGCCGAATATGGTCGAGAAAGACCGGAAGCGCATAGAGGTGGTCGAAGGGCAGGTTGAAGAAGCCCTGAATCTGCGCGGCATGCAAATCCATCGACACGATACGGCTCACGCCGGAGGCGGTGAGCAGGTCGGCGACGAGCTTGGCGGTGATCGGGGTACGAGGTGCAGCCTTGCGGTCCTGTCGAGCGTATCCGTAGTAGGGGATGACGGCGGTGATCGAACCGGCCGAGGCGCGCTTTAGCGCGTCGATCATCACCAGCAACTCCATCAAGCTATCGTTGACCGGGCTGCAAGTCGGCTGAATCACATAGACATCGACCCCACGGACATTCTCCTTAATCTCCGCGAAGACTTCACCATCGGAGAAACGCGAGACCCGCGCACGACCGATCGGCAATTCCAAGTAGTTCGCAATCTTCTCCGCGAGCGCCGGATTGGAGTTGCCCGAGAATACGCAGGTCGATTTGAACATCGGTGGATCCCCTCAATCGAGTTAAGAGCTGCCACCCCGGTAGGAAGGCGATCGTCGGTAGCAAAGCGATAGTCAAGTGTCAACCGCGGCCGGTGTCGGCGAATCGCCCACAAAACCGGCGCCGCATTTTCGAAGCATACACGGTTGTGGTTAGGCACGCAGGAGTGTAAACCTCATCGCTCCCGCACTCGGAGGAATGATGGCACTCAGCGTGACAGTGTTGACGGACCGTGAAGACCTCGCGCACCTCTGGCAGCAGGCTCTAAGCAAGCACGACATCGACTCGAAAGTCGTTGCGCCCAGCGACCTCGCAAGTGCCGTGAGCGGGCAGGCCGCAGTCGTGGTCGACGTCGATGGCGCGCACTTCGACTCCGACGAACTCCTTGCGACGCTCGGTTTCGTGCGCGCGTCGGGCGCTCTGCCTATTGCGCACGTCGAGCGCGAAGAGCTCGAAGACGTCGTGACGGAGCTCTGCCACGGTCTCGTCGCGAGCGATGAGCACGAGGTCGCTCGGATCGCGGCCGCAATTCCGCGCCGCGCCGATGGGCGCCGCCGACTTCGTTTCGAGTTCGTGACGGTGTCGCCGGCGGGCGACGAGATCCTAGCGCTGCTCGGCAACGGCGACGCATCCCTTCATCGGCGCCCGATCGACGCGGCCGATGATGGCTCGTCGATCGTGAGCATCAGTATCGACCCGACGGCCACGAAGGCGACCCTCCTGTTCAAGAGTGGCGTCACGTCCCAGTTGACGGTCGCTGCTGCTCAGGCCTCCGACATGAGCAATGGCCGTGGCGACATCGCCATCGATGGCGAAAAACTTGGTGCGCGACTGCGCGAGCTCCGCCTCGCCGCAGGTCTCACGCAAGCCGAGCTCGCGAGGCGCACCGGGATTCACCGCCCGAACATCGCGCGCGTCGAGGCAGGCCGGCATACGCCGTCGCTCGAGACACTCGCACGCATCGCCAACGCGATCGGCGTCTCGACGACGCATGTGCTCGTGTCCCGCGAGTCATGAGCGAAGAGCCGCCCGGCAAGCCCATCAAGGACGCGTCGACCGTCATCGTGCTTCGCGATTCGAGCGACGGCATCGAGACGTTCATGCTCTGCCGCCACCAGCAGAGCGGATTCCTGGGCGGCGCGCACGTCTTCCCCGGTGGCAAGGTCGACGCGGAGGACAGCGCCCCGGGCTGGCAGCATCACGTCGATGCCTCACCCGAGGAGATCACCACGCGGCTCGGCGAGAGCGACTCCGGCCGAGGACTTGGCCTGCTGATCGCAGGCGTCCGGGAGACGTTCGAAGAGGCCGGGGTGCTCCTGGCGCGCACCTCGAGCGACGCGCTGCTCGACGGCGTGCGCGCGCGCCTGAACGAGGGCTCCCCGTTCCTTGCTCTGGCGAACGAGATCGGGATCCGGATCGACGCGAAGGCCCTGACCCCATACGCACGCTGGGTGACACCCAAGATGGAAAGCCGCCGCTTCGACACGCGGTTCTACATCGCCGTGATTCCCGAAGGCCAGCGTGCCTCGCACGACGGCACGGAAACGACCTCGGCCGAGTGGCTGCGACCGAGGGACGCGATCGAAGGAATGTTCTCGGGTAAGCTCAAGCTCGCGCCGCCCACCGTGCGCACACTTCGCTGGCTTGCAGAGTTCGACGAGAGCCAGGCCGTCATCGAAGAGGCCCTCTCCCGCCCTCCCCCCTTGGTGCGACCAAGGATCGTAGCCGGGGACGGCACCTGGTTTCTGGCGCTGCCGGGGGACCCGGAGCACCCCGAGGACGAGGCGGTTCTTCCAGGCGCGACGCGGATGGTGTTCGAGGCTGGCGCCTGGCGTGACGCCACGTAGCCTGTTCGTTGCAGCACAGTTTTTCGGGTTTTCTGCCGTTCTCGTTTGTAAGGGTTAAAGCCGAACAGCTACCCAATGAGGGTGGGTACGAGCATCCGAAAACCCCGGGATCTCTTCACCGCGTCGCAGATCGCCCGCTTCTGCCAGGTGGACCTGAAGACGATCCACAACTGGGCCGACCGGGGCCAGATCGCCCACTTCCGGACTCCAGGCCGCCACCTCCGGTTCCGGCGCCCCCACGTCCTCGATTTCCTACGCAAGTACGGCTACCCGATTCCCGACGAGCTCGACGCGGGCCGGCCGCGCGTCGCGCTTCTCACCAACGGGCTCGACGCCCAGGGAAAGGTGGCCGCGGCCTTGGAACCAAGCTTCGACGTGGTCGACTATCGAAACCCCGTCGCCGCACTACTCCAGATTGGCGAGCAGCCGCCCGACGCCATCGTCCTGGCATCCGATCTAGGCGCCTTGAGCGGCGCCGAGATCATCGAGGGGCTCAAAGAGGACGAGAACACGCGGCACGTTCGCGCAGTCTTGCTCGCGGGCGAAGGAGCCGATCGGGACGCTGCCCTCGACTCGGGAGCATCGGCCCGTGTGAGAGCTTCGGATCTCAGCGGCCTCCGAGACACGCTCGAAGCCCTCATGGGCGTCAGGCACTGAGCCAAAGGCCCCGCTCGCAGTCGGTTGCGGATCTGCCGCGCCTAGCGTACGCCCGCTTGCATGCCTCTTTCGGCGCTCAAATACGACGAGCAGGGCCTGCTCCCGGTCATCGCCCAGGATGCCGAGACCGGCGAGATTCGCATGGTCGCCTGGGCGAACCAGGGCGCCATCGCGAAAACCCTCGAGACGCGCAGGGCCCACTTCTTTAGCCGCTCACGCGGGGAGCTCTGGCTCAAGGGCGAAACCAGCGGCAACACGCTCGGCGTTCGCAGCATCTGGGTCGACTGCGACGGGGACACCTTGATCTACATGGTTGATCCGGCCGGCCCCTCTTGCCACACGGGGGCGGAGACCTGCTTCTTCCGCCGACTGGACTCGAGCGCTGAGCTCGTCGAAGGCGCCGGACAAGCGGCACCCACCCTGCCCCGCCTCGAGCGCACGCTCGAAGCGCGAACCGCATCCGACTCCGGGAAGAGCTACACGAAGTCCCTGCTGGACAAGGGCGCGACGAAGATCGACGAGAAGCTCCGCGAAGAAGCAGCGGAGCTTGGTCAGGCCTTGATCGGGGAGTCCGACGCGCGCGTAGCGTCAGAGGCCGGCGATGTGATGTACCACTTGCTCGTCGGCCTGGTGCTCCGAAAGGTCTCGCTTCGGGCCTTGCTCGAGGAGCTCTCGGGACGCTTTGGGGTCTCGGGGCACGACGAAAAGGCGTCGCGCAGCTAGCTAGTGCAGAATCTTGTCGATGTCGCGCTCGACGGTCTCTTCGCGGACGCGACGGGCAAGCGCTAGCTCGGTGATGAGTAGCTTTCGGGCCTGTTCCATGAGCTTCTTCTCGCCGTAGCTGAGCTCGCCCTTATCGGAGCGGACCTTCGCGAGGTCGCGCAGGACCTTCGCGACTTTGATGGGAGAGCCACTTTTGAGCATCTCTGTGTACTCGCGGTACCGGCGGTTCCAGGGCTGCGAGGTGACGGCCATCTCGTCTTTGCTGAGCTCTTCGAGGACGGTCTTGGCGGCTCGGCGGGACATGACCTGCCGCAGACCCACGCGGTCGACCGCGTTCATAGCCACCCGAATGGTGCCCGCCTTTCCGTTGACGAGCTTGAGGATGTAGAAATCGATCTTGTCGGAGCCGATCAATCGCTCTTCGATTTGCGTGATTTCAGCCACCCCGTGCGCTGGGTGGACCGCTTTATCGCCTACGCTGAAGCTCATGAGTTAAGTCTCCTTCGGGTCAAGAACGACGAAAACCCGCGCTTGGAGCGCGGGCGGTATTCCAATCGTCGACGGGCGTGCAAACAAGTTCGTGCACTCCATCTATATAGCAAAATCGGCCGTTTAAGTCAACGCATACGAGAACGCAAAACCCTGTGATTTCAGGGTGTTGTATCCTTTCGCGGACTCACTTTAGGGTTGACAAAGCCGCTTTGACGAAAGGGCCTGTGCCCGGCCTCAGTTGGGACGCGCGCGCTTGCCTGTAGGCGCCTTCGCGACGGGTGCACTGACCTCGGCAGGCGGAGCCGGCTCCGCGGGCTCTTCATCGACGAGGCCGTGCTCCTGCAGGAGCTTGCGTTCGACTGCCGCGAGGATGTCGGGGTGCTCTTCGAGGAAATTTCGAGCGTTGTCACGTCCCTGGCCAACCCGCTCTTCACCGTAGCTGTACCAGGCGCCGGACTTGTTGATGATCCCGGCCTCGACGCCGAGGTCGAGGACATCGCCCGTACGACTAATGCCCTGACCGAAGAGGATGTCGAACTCGGAGAGCCGGAACGGCGGCGCGAGCTTGTTCTTGACCACCTTGACCCGGCAACGGTTGCCAATCGCGGCATCGCCGACTTTGATCGTACCGATACGCCGAATGTCGAGCCGCTGCGAGGCGTAGAACTTGAGCGCATTGCCGCCGCTCGTCGTCTCGGGGCTGCCGAACATGACGCCGATCTTCATTCGAATCTGGTTGATGAAGAAAAGCGTGGTCTGGCTCTTCTGCACGGTGCCGGTGAGCTTGCGGAGCGCCTGGCTCATCAAGCGGGCCTGAAGGCCAACGTGGCTGTCGCCCATCTCGCCTTCGATCTCCGCGCGGGGCACGAGAGCTGCCACCGAGTCGATCACGATGATGTCGACCGCGCCGGAGCGAACGAGAGTGTCGGCGATCTCGAGCGCCTGCTCTCCATGGTCAGGCTGGCTCACCAGAAGCTCGTCGACGTTGACACCCAGCCTGCGGGCATAACTCGGATCGAGGGCGTGCTCGGCGTCGATGAACGCCGCGATGCCGCCTGCTTTCTGAGCCTCGGCGATCGCATGGAGGGTCAGCGTCGTCTTGCCACTCGACTCCGGGCCATAGATCTCGACGATCCGGCCTCTTGGATACCCTCCAACTCCGAGCGCGAGGTCGAGGGAAATCGCCCCGCTCGAAATGACCGGCACCCGAACTTTGGCGTCGGTATCGCCCAGACGCATGATCGAGCCTTTTCCATAGGCTTTCTCAATACTTCCGAGGGCTAGGTTGAGGGCTTTTTCGCGATTCGACTCGGCCATGGCGCGGATTCCTTTGCGGTCAGTTACCTGAACACCCGTCTAGTCGGCTTGCTTCGACTAGTCAAGTTCGCGGAGGGCGAAGCGCCCGATGAACTCCCCGCCCCCTGCATAAGGCCATACCCTACCCCGACCAGGCCCGTGCGATAAAGGTCTGATGGAGCTCGGGCGACAAAGCGCGGCCTTCGTGTGGACCGATCGGAGACCTCGCTGCACTCCCATCATGTGCTCGAGCTCAGCATCGCGCTCGACCACTCGGGTATCTGGATGAGCGTGCCAGCGGACCGAGCACGCGGGCCTCAGCGATCGACGAGGTCGAAATCACGGCCGAGCACGGCCCGCCGGACCAGCTCGAGGGCAACGTAGGCCGAGAGAGTCTGAACGCGTTCCCGCCCCCAGGGAAGCTTGCGATGCCGCGTGAGGGTGGGCTCGCCCCGGCGAGCGAGGCCGAACCAGACGGTGCCCACTGGCTTGTCCTCGGTCCCACCTCCTGGCCCGGCGATGCCGGTGATCGATACCGCGACGTCTGCACCGGCGACCCGAAGCGCCCCTTCGGCCATCGCTGCAGCCGTCTCGGAGCTGACCGCGCCATGGGCCCGCAGGACATCCGGACTGACACCGAGGACCGCTTCCTTCGCGCTATTCGCATACACGACGGCATCGAGGAGCAGCACATCGGACGCGCCCGGAAAACGGGTGAGCATCTCGCCGACTTGGCCACCGGTGCAGGACTCCGCGACGGCCAAGGTCTTTCCCCGGTCGCGTAGTGTTTCGCCGACGACCTCCGCGAACGAATCGTTGCGTCCGCCGAACACCACATCGCCCAGAATCTGCCTTGCCTCGTCCGCGATGGCCTCGGCGCGCTGCTCCGCCTCCTGGGCCGAGGACGCACGAACATGGACTTTCACCTCGATCTCGGGAAAGTGCGCCCGATAGCCGAGCGTCAGCCCGGGATGCGTCACCTCGAGCCCAACGAGCGCCTGCGCCACGCCAGACTCGGTCATGCCGAACGTTCGGATATGCACCTGATGCGTGCGCCGCTCGACGAGCGGTGCGATCTCTCGAAGGATCGAATCGGAGTAGATGTGCTTCATCTCGCGAGGCACGCCGGGGACGAAGAAGAAGCGCGCCGTACCCAGGGTGATGGCAAACCCCGGCGCAGTCCCCATCGAGTTCTGCAAAATGGTCGCGCCCTCGGGGAAGTCACCTTGCTTCGCGTTCGACTCGGGCATGACACGCCCGAAGGCCTGGAACTTCTGACGGATTCCCTCGACGACGCTCTCGTCGCGCCGAAGCCCGACACCCGCGGCTCGGGCGGCCGCTTCCGTAGTGAGGTCGTCGGAGGTCGGTCCAAGACCGCCCGTGACGATCACGATTCGATGGCTTCCTGCAAACCGCTGAATGATCGTCACGATTCGATCGAGATCGTCATCCACGGTCACGTGCTCGATGACATCGAAACCGAGGATCGTCAGCTCTTCGCCGAGCCATGCGGCGTTCGAGTTCACGAGCTCACCGCGCGTGAGTTCCGTGCCGATTGATATGACAGCTGCCGTCATCGGAGTCGCGGAGTGTCGCAAAACCCGAGACCTCGTCAACCCCGCTTTGCCGCTTGAAAAGGATGTGATAGCGCCCCATGGAAGCTTTGACGCGCTTGGCGTGTTGATAGGAGTCAGATGAGCCGGGTTTTCATGGGAATCGCGCTAGGCGCGCTCGTCGCTGTCACCGCATGGGCGGGGGCGGGGCAGGCGGAAGCCGAGCAGGGTGCAACCGCACTGTCGAATTTGGAGGTCACCCGAGCAACGCTCGACAACGGCCTCCGCGTCGTCATGAACCAAGACAGCACCGTCCCCACGGTCGCGGTCGCGGTCTACTACGACGTCGGCTCGCGCAACGAGGTCAAAGGCCGCTCGGGCTTCGCGCACCTCTTCGAGCACATGATGTTTCAGGGGTCGGCCAACGTCGGCAAGGGCGAGCACTTCAGTCTGATCATCAATCGCGGCGGAAGTGCCAACGGAACGACGAGCAACGACCGTACGAACTACTTCGAAACGCTCCCCTCGAACGAGCTAGCGCTCGGATTGTGGCTCGAGGCCGACCGAATGCGATCGCTGGCGATCACGCAGGACAACTTCGAGAACCAGCGGATGACCGTCATGGAGGAGAGACGGCAGCGGATCGACAATCAGCCGTACATCCCCAGCATGCTGCGCATCAACGAGCTGGCCTACGGCGACTACTGGCCGTACGCACACTCGACCATCGGGGACATGCAAGACCTGATCGACGCCCCGCTCGAAGCTGTCCGGGAGTTCTTCGATACACACTACGCCCCCAACAATGCGGTGCTGAGCATCAGTGGAGACTTCGACCCGGCCGAGGCGATGTCGCTGGTCCAGCAGTACTTCGGGAGCATCCCAGCGCGACAAACGCCGGCCTTCGAACCGCCGCCGATGAGCCCGCAAGCCGCCGAGCAACGCGAGACGAGCTACGACGCGAACGCGACCCTCCCTGCATTCCACCTCGCGTATCACATTCCGAAGAGCCGGACGCCGGACCACTATGCGCTCGAGGTGATGGCTCTCATTCTCGGCGACGGCGAGTCGAGCCGGCTCTACCAACGACTCGTGAAGCGCGACGAGATCTGCCAAGAGGTGGCCGTCGGCACGGACGATCGGCGCGGTCCGGACCTCTTCAGCGTGTGGGCCGTCATGGCGAGCGGACACTCCCCGGAGGAAGCGCAGAGAGTCGTCATCTCCGAGTTCGAGTCACTCGCGAAGAACGGGGTGAGCGAGAGCGAGCTACAAAAGGCGAAGAACCGCATGAGCGCTGCGTTCGTGTTCGGGCTGCAAACCAACATGGCCCGCTCGCAGCATCTGGCCGAGTTCGAGCTCTACTGGGGTGATGCGAATCTGCTCAAGCTCGAGCTCGATTACTACTTGGCCGTGACCAACGAGGACATCAAGCGTGTCGCGGCGGCGTACTTCGACGCAACGAACCGGACAGTGCTCGACGTGCTGCCCGGACAGGCGCCCGAAGGAGAGAAAGAATGACATCGCTTCGAATCCGCCTGGGCGTCCCGACGCTCTTCGCACTGACCTTGCTTGCGGGCTGCGCCAAGGACAGCCAGCCGCCACAGACCGCATCCGAGGCAAAGGCCGATGCCGCCGCCGAGCGAGAAACACCACCGAATCCCGCAGCGGCGAAGAAGCTCATTCTTCCTCCGGTCGACATCGCCGAGCTCACCAACGGCCTTCAGGTGAACACCATCGTCGCCGACCAATTGCCAGTCGTCTACGCGACCTTGGTCATCCGAAGCGGCGCGGAGTCGGATCCCGGGAAGCTTCC
>Ga0316193_10000084_pt1 | contig 46380 bp, 37 predicted proteins | sample MerIslsedime2_MG_FD_207735 | JGI IMG/M metagenome (GOLD analysis project Ga0316193, IMG submission 207735) | Coastal sediment microbial communities from Maine, United States - Merrow Island sediment 2 | ecosystem: Environmental > Aquatic > Marine > Coastal > Sediment | place: USA: Maine... | reverse complement strand
TTCAAAACCTGATTCTCATCTATCCAACCCATTTGCCATGAAATTTCTTCCGGGCAAGCAACTTTCAAACCCTGTCTCTTTTCAAGTGTTTGAATGAAGTGTGAAGCTTCAAGCAAGGCATCATGGGTACCGGTATCCAGCCAGGCCATACCCCTACCCATTCTATTGACTTTCAGATCACCTCTTTCCAGGTAAACCTTGTTTAAGTCAGTTATTTCAAGTTCCCCCCGATCAGAAGGCTTGATGCTCTTGGCAATTTCAACAACGTCTCTGTCGTAAAAATACAGGCCTGTCACTGCAAACCGACTTTTGGGTTCTTTTGGTTTCTCTTCTATTGAAGTTGCTTTGCCATCGTGATCAAAGGCAACCACACCGAAGTTCTCAGGGTCGCTTACTGGATAAGCAAAAACGGAAGCACCGGAATCATTATCCATGGCCTCTTGCAGCATTGGCTGAAGGCCGTGCCCGAAAAACAGGTTATCGCCCAGGATTAACGTGCTTGGGTCGTCTGAAATAAACTCCTCGCCAAGAATAAAAGCCTGTGCAAGCCCATCAGGTGATGGTTGAATCTTGTAACTGAGGTTTATCCCCCATTGACTACCATCACCAAGGATGCGCTCAAAGCGATGTGTGTCCTCCGGTGTGGAGATAATCAGTATTTCCCTTATCCCCGCCAGCATAAGCGTGGAAAGTGGGTAATAAATCATGGGCTTGTCGTAAACAGGCAGTAGTTGTTTACATACACCTATAGTTGCCGGATGTAAGCGTGTGCCTGTCCCTCCGGCAAGGATGATTCCTTTTCTGTTCACTTGGGCTCTCCCTGCTTCACCTGTGAAGACTCTGGTGGTTTCCTCTCACAGGAAGTGCAATTATACCGGCGTTATGGCAATTGAGGGGGTGTTGAATTGATAAAATTACACGCACGTACCGTAATTGACCTGATAATATCCTCTTGGATAAAAACAAGGAAAACATGAGCTTGTTCCCTCGCACCATCAACCATTCAGTCTCTAATTATGGCCGCCCGGTCTTCATAACCGGCGCCCCGCGTTGCGGTTCCTCCTGGGTGGGTGAAATACTTGGCAATTGCATCAACACACGCTATGTATATGAACCGTTCAACCACCGCTGGATACCCGCCCTGCGTGGACAACTTCCGCACTTTACTTATCTTGATGAGCAATCAATGGTGACAGGGGTTGTCCAACAAACCGCTGACGGTGCTTTCCAGGGAAAACAGAGCGGAAAACAACTGGCCAGGGCTGCATACCGGCGTTATTGGGCTGCTGCTACGCGCTCTGCCAGCCAAGTGGTTATAAAGGACCCAACTGCTCCGTTGATGTCTGCCTGGATCTCTAAACAGTTTAACGCGCAAATACTATTTGTGATGCGCCACCCATGCGGCTTTGCTTCAAGCCTTGATGCCCTGGATTGGAAACTTGGTGTAACTGGTCTTTTGCGTCAGAAATCCCTGATGGGGTGTCACCTTGACCCTTTCAGGGATGTATTAAACCGCGCTAAAAATGACAAATGGCTTACCCGGGGCGCAATTTGGGCGAGCATTCACGTCGTATACACAAACCAAGCGAAAACCCACCCGGATTGGCTTTTGTTCAAATACGAAGATATCTGCAATGATCCATCCGGGCAATTTACATCCATGGCTACAAAACTTGGTCTGGAGTTGAGCCGTGGCGCGCTTGAAAAGATAGAATCGCTCAGTACGGCTGAAAGCAAGGACCCAGGAAGCACCCGGCGAAAAAGCAAAGCCATGCCGAGTGTCTGGCAACAAAGAATGTCCGATGGTGAGGTTGATGCCGTTATGGGAATTGTCGGCGAGTTCGGACTCGATTATTACTAGCCAAAACCCAGTACAATTCTGCCTTGGGTGAACTGTTAACGTACTTTATTTTTAACCCCTTTGCATCAAGTACAGGATGTCAGAATAGCAACAAGGGGCACATCACAAATAAACTTCTGCATCGGCCAGTAATACACCTTTCTGATCTTTATTTGACAGTTCAGGCTCGCCTGCAAGGGGCCAATTAATATTCAACTGAGGATCATTCCAGAGCAGTGATAGCTCATGCTCTGGCGCATAGTATTCCGTGCACTTGTAGATAAATTCTGCTTTCTCACTTAAGACAACAAAGCCATGAGCAAAGCCTGGCGGGACCCAGAAAATATGTTTATTTTCCGCAGATAAATGCACGCCTACATGCTGTCCAAAAGTTGCTGAATTTTTGCGTAAATCTACCGCCACATCATAAACTTCTCCGGCAATAACCCTCACCAGTTTCCCCTGGGCTTGCCTGATTTGATAATGTAAACCTCGCAACACTCCCTTACTGGACAAACTATGATTGTCCTGTACAAATTGTACGTTCAGGCCCAATCCCCTAAACTCGCTCTCGCGAAAGGTTTCCATAAAGAAACCGCGTTCATCGCCAAAGACTGTTGGTTCAAAAATCAAGACGTCATTTATGGCTGTTTTTATCACTTTCATAAACTGGTTGCTCACCTAACGCGAAATCGTATGCAGGCGTTTACCGGAACCACCTGCTGGTAATTGGCCCTTCGCAAAAATTACTCTCCCAATCGTTCAAGCTGGTAACTGCCATCAAGCACCGCCTGCCACCAGGGTTGGTTATCCAGATACCAGGCAACAGTTTTGCGTATGCCGGTTTCAAAACTTTCTTCTGGCTTCCAGCCCAATTCACGCTCAATCTTTGAGGCATCAATGGCATAACGAACATCGTGACCCGGTCGGTCCTTGACAAACTCTATCAGTCCTTCAAAGCCCTTGGGGTTGCCCCCCGCACGTGAATATTGGCTGTCAGAGGCCAACTCTTCCATAATATTACAGATTGTTTTGACCACTTCGATATTTTTCATCTCGTTGTGGCCGCCAATATTATAAGTTTCACCGTTCTTGCCCTCAGTGAGCACTTTGTAAAGCGCGCGGGCATGATCGTCAACATAGAGCCAGTCCCGTATTTGCAGGCCATCTCCATAGATAGGAAGTGGCCTCCCCTGTAGGGCATTAAGCACAATATGGGGAATGAGTTTTTCCGGAAAATGATAAGGGCCATAGTTATTAGAACAATTGGTGATGACGATGGGTAAACCGTAAGTTCTCTGCCATGCTCTGACCAGGTGATCCGAGCTTGCTTTCGATGCCGAGTAAGGGGAACTGGGCGCGTAAGAAGTCTCCTCGGTAAACAAATCTTCCGGACCTTCCAGGTCCCCATAAACTTCATCTGTTGAAATATGGTGAAAACGGAAAAGCGATTTTTTCCCCTCTGGAAGATTTTGCCAATAATCTCTGGCAACCTCCAGTAAGGTGTAAGTTCCAAAAACATTGGTCTGGATAAATGCGCCTGGGCCGTCAATAGAGCGGTCGACATGAGACTCTGCAGCAAGGTGCATAATGCCATCCGGTTGCTGCCGGGCAAAAACATCAGCAACATCTTTTGCATCACAAATATCAACCTGGCAGAAGGTATAACGCTCTGACGGGAGGACCTCATCAAGGGAAGCCAAATTCCCGGCATAGGTTAGTTTATCGAGGTTGATCACTTCATCTGAAGTGTTTGCCAGAATGTGTCGGATTACCGCGCTGCCAATAAAGCCTGCGCCCCCGGTTATCAATATTTTCAATTCTCTTTCCTCTGTAGTTGCCAAACCTGTGAACTGTATAGGAAATAGACTTGCTAAGGTAGTGTGCTGGCGCATCCACTTAAAAGCTGCGTTGGAAGTGTTGTAAACAAACCATCCCACCTCATGGAACCAGACACTTCATGGATTCTCTTACCTGGTTCTTTTTACCTGAGATCACAGCTGTATTGAGCTTTCGTTTTATCAGGGTTTGAGCTAGATTAGACTGTTTTGCAACATTTAAGGAATGTCATTGTGAATCTTTCCAGATCGTTTTTTGCATTCTTGTTTGCGACAAGCCTGCTCGCAGGCTGTGGAAACGACGAGCCACTCACAGCCGGGAGATACAAAGCGCCGGACGCGCTTTATTCAAAGTTGGAAGCCAACGTACTTGCCAGCAATTCGCTTGAAAAAATTGTGGAAATCGATCACTCCCGGCTAGGTAAAGAAGCCGGCTCAGAAATGCCGCCTGCAAGGGTGCTTATCTTCTCAAATCCACGACTGGAAGCGGAACTCATGAAGGAAAACCCGTTGGTGGGCATCGACTTACCTTTGAGGACGCTCGCGTATGAATCAGAACCCGATGGCAGCAGCAAAGTCATTTACAACTCATTTGAATACATCAAATCAAGGTATGGCTTAAACGCAACCGCTGAATTGGAATCAGCTTACAAGGCAAGTATGTCAGAGGCACTTCAGGATATTGGGTCTGAGCATAAGGCTTCCTTTACGCGGAAAAGCATGAGCCCTGATGGAATCACGACCATCGACAGCCCATATGACTTTCCAACCACGATAGAGAAGGTAATGGCAGGTATCAACTCCCAGGATGACACTGTCAGTTTTGGAAGCGTGGATTTTCAGAAACGCTCGGGAGCCGTGGGAATCACCATCAAGCCGGCAACTCTGATCTTGTTTGGCGGGCCTGCTCCCGGCGCAAAAGCCATGAAAAATGCCCCTACCCTTGGGCTGGATGCTTTTTGTCAGAAATTTCTGGTCTGGCAGGATGAGAATAACAAGGTGCATTTAAGCTTCAATGACCTGTTGGATGTGGCTGAAAGACAGGATGTTGGTAAGTCCATAGCGCTCAGAGTTATCAATTACAGGTTGAGCCAGGTGTTTAGCGAAGTTTTGAGTGAATAATTGCGGCGTGTTGTAATCGGGGCGAAAGCGAACGCAAAAATGCCGCAATTACTGATGGTGTGCGTAAAACCTATGATGGTCCACTGGCACTGGCGCGTGACCTGACGGTTATCAATGTGACCAAGGACATTATCAAGGTCCGTATGGCCTCGGTGGACGAATACGTGCTTCCGCCGAATGTTTCAAAAGCCTATCACAGCGAACCAAAGTCACTTGAACAGGAGGATTGAGCCTTCACTGTTCGAATAACTCTCGAGCTGGGATTTATCAGAAAACCTTATGCCACATCAGTATTTCCATCACGCAACCCTGATGCACGTGGAGTCTGGTTGTGCAGGCTTGTTGCAAACGGCATATTCAGCAGTGTAATGATGTAACAGCAGACAGGATGGAACCAAATCTGTAGAATAGCGTCCGATAGTAAGTACTGGGGGCGACCTGGCTTCGACGTGGGTCGTGAAACTCTAGGTGCATGCCGAGCTGCAAACAACTCGTTAAACTGACTGCAAAACTTTTAGTTGCCAACGACGACAACTACGCACTAGCAGCTTAAAAACCTAGCTTAGTGCCTTCCGCCCGAAGCGTGCCCGTACGCGTCGGAGCCCGGGAGTCACCCTAAACGGGATCGCGGCTAAGCACGCCTGGTGTGGATCCGTTAAAACTTATCCAGGATCGTTGTTGGTCTTCCCCGCCGTCTGGGTAGCCAGCAATTAAATTAAGAGACGGATAAGCATGTAGAGCCGAAAGCGAATCACTTGCGGACGCGGGTTCGATTCCCGCCGCCTCCACCAAATAACAAAACCACCCTCGCGGTGGTTTTTTATTTGACGTAGATGGTCCGGATGAGACGCTCGTCTACCGCGGGTGGCTGACAGGAAGTCGGTCTGTCGCGAAGGCCATGGATGGTCGTGAGCGGCCCGATTCTCGCCGCCTCCACCAATTATCTATTTATTTCAATGTGATTAACGTATTAGTTAATCAAGCATGAGCAGAATCCGGGTGGTGAAGCCACTGCTTGTGCCATCAAGTTCGTCTTGATTGTTCCAAATGTAGCGGTAATTTACGCCAAGCGAAAAGAAGGGTGTGAGCCACCAGTTCAAACCCAACGACCCGATCTGCATATCGCCACCTTCTACCTTGCCATCGGTCAGAGTGATATTTGAATAACGAGCAGCAATTTCCCATGCACCTTTGCCGTTTTGGTATACCGTCCTGGAAATGGGTACCGGTCTGAAAAGCCCATTTTTCTTGTTATATGGCCTCATTTCACCTGTCAGAACCCATGACGCGGAAACATAATAACCATCAAATTTCGGGTTCTTCAAAGCAGGATTCTTCACTGCCGTGCGGAAATATTCGGATGCCAGCCAGAAAGGACCCTTACGCCAGGATAGCTCCAAATTATAGGTTTCCATTTTATCTGCAGGCAGGGCCGCTACATCATTACCAAATGCAGTATCAACAAGCACCGGAGACTTGTTGAATTCCGGTTCGGTTCGAAAACGAAAACCTTCCTTTGCATCTGAATAGCGGTAGCCGAGACCAAGGTGAAGCAGATTGCTCTCATCCTCTGTCATGAAAGGCGCCCATGTCAGTCGTCCTGCAAACTGGCTGGCGCTGTCGCTAAAATCCTGCTCTGCGTCGAACCAGTCATTGAACACACCAAACGCCCAACTGGAGTACTTTTCGGGACTGCTGCCATTCCAGACAACACCAACGTTCCTGGCGGGTAGCAAAGCATCAGCAACAGCTGAACGCTCCTGCCAGGGCAGAAAGACCATTCCGGTCAACCTCTCCATGGAGATTGGCTCTTTTTGCTTGCCAATGCTCATCACTGAGTTTTTAAAAAACGGGATATCCAGGCGCCAGTCAAACAGGGTAATATCATCTTTGTTTTCTGTTTCGAAGCCCTTATCGAAGGCATTGGTGGCCCCGGCGATGGTATAAACCCACGGATTTTCAAAATTAATAGTACCGAAAATCCCGAATCTCAGCGCTCTGATCTCTCCTCCGTCATAATCATTCAGATTACCAAATTGCGCCTCACTCACGTTGTCCTGGGAAAGCCAGTTCATTCGGTCCAGGGCAATGGCACCTGTAAATATTCCAGATATCCATTTCGTTTCAAAGCGGTTCCACTTGCTGCTGTCTTGATAGTTCATTGGTATGGCCATCGGGGGTGGTGTGTAAGCCAGCCAGCCGGACTTTACAGGCTCATCCTCCGGGTCAGCAAATCTCACTCCCAGTAAACGGTTTTTGATCACAATGCCATCGTGTACGGCAAAACTGGAATAGGTCTTGGTGTCAAGCATGACCTCGAAATTCTTGCGCGGATCATCATTGAAAATCATGAAACTCGGGGATTCACCGATCTCAAGCTTGCCCACGATGAATCCCCCATTGGCATTCACTACCTGGTCAGCCTCATCCCGGGAGATTTTGTCTTCTGTAACAACTTCGAGTTTACCTGCAATTATGAGGATATTGACGACCTTATCCTCGACCTTTCCCGCCGGGTCGGCCAGCTTAACGTTTCGGACAAGGGTATCTTGAGTTCCAAGAATCTGAGCACTAACCAACGTCGGAAAATATTGTAATGCGACGAATAAGATGACCAGGAAGTACGTTTTACTAATCCCGACGGTACCCTTAATAACCGTTTTATTTCTCATCCAAAGCAATTCCTGTGGCGTATTTGTCCAATTCAATCAATCTCACTTTTAATAGGTACCAGGACGCGCACTAAAAAGCCAAGCGCGCCCTCAGACCCAACACCCACAAAGTATTTGCTTCCGGGTTCAGCGCCGGGTTGCGGATATACTGGATATCAGGGGTGATGGCCAATTCCTTGAAAAGCTGGATACGGTAGAACACCTCAAGTGTCTGCTGGTTATCCAAACCCGAGCCCCAGGTGCTTTCCATTGGTTTGCCCCAGTTATATGCCACACCCACCTGGTTGCCCCCAGATACTGTCTGGTAGGCAAAACCGGCACTGATAGAATTCTCCAGCAGGGCGCCACCATTATCAGCGTAACCGCTGCGGATAAAGGGAATCCAGTGATCATTGACCGAACGGCTCCAGGATAAATTAGCCCCCCAACCGCTCGGTGTGGCCGCTGCATCGCGTTTATCGGCATGCCAAAGTGTCAGGTGAATATTGTTTAAAAACGCGGTTTCACGGGACGAGTTCCAGCCAAATTCAAGGTGCTTGAAGTACTCTCGGTCATTAAAAAAAGTATCGAAACCATCGAAGGGTTTATGCGGGTTGGAGTTGGTGTCAGCAAAACCACCGATGATGTAAAAATTCTCATTGAGATAACCACCAAGACCCAGTCCCAGACCTTCGTTGGGTACAGGAATACTGGCAGAACCGGTAGAAAAGGCAAAATTAAAGAAACCGGTCCATGGACTGGACAGCATGTAGACATCCACGTAATCAGTCACATCGACAAAACCGCCCACAAAAACCAGGTCACCACCTTTCATGCGTTGGCGCCAGTAAAGGTTTGTCAGTCGTGTGCCCTGATCGCTGAAGGGTGGTTCGAACAGACCGATGTAGCCAATTTCAAAACCGAAACTGCCGGGTGCGACATATTTGCCGTAAGCATGGCGGTGTTCGACCTTCCAGATCAACGCACCCGAGTTACCCTTGCCGTCACCAGCGGCTTCCCAGGTGCCATAAAACCTGTACATGCCACCGAAAGCACTGTCTTCCCCAGGGCTGTCACTGGCAGACAGGTAAACGGCCGAATAGTCACCACCGACAGAGACACCGTAGTCTTTCTTGATGCGCTCTTTCCAGTCGAAATAGCCATTGGCGAAGTCGCGGGGAAACATCGGAGTGACCTGGTTGAAGTCAATTTGCAGCCGGTTCTCAACCTGTTCCGGGCCAGCCAACATCGCAACTTTTTGGCGTTCAGCCTCGTATTCCTGTTCACATTGGGTGCCATCGCCCGGATCACAGTCAGGTTTGTCGACCGCTAGTAGAATGAAAGGAAATAAGATCAGTGAAAATATTGCCAGTAATCGGTTCATTGCTCACCTAAGCACTCCGGTCAAGGTTGAAAGCAGAGATTGCTGCCGCATAATCGACAAACAAAAGGGGTCAGAATAACGATTCTGCCCCGTCTGACATGCTCAAATATTTACTCACGCTACTTCAGCGTGTTTTTGTAAATCTTTCCGTCTTTCATGATGACTCGGATTGTTTCTGGGCTCTCCGGTCTGGGCTCAGCGCCGAACCACTTATCGCCCGTTCCGACCACGGAGAAATCTTCTAGCGGATTGCCATCGAGGATCAGGATGTCAGCATAGGCACCTTCTTCGATGACGCCGAGTTTGCCTTCGGGATAGGGGTTCATGAAATCGCCGGTCATGGCTGCTATCTCGCCCCCTACCGAGGTAAGAGCAACAAGAGATGTGTACGCGCCGAAAAATTCGTTCGCGAGATGCTTCTCATAGGCAATCTGGATGTTGCAGGCATCGGCGGTGCCCACGCAATCCGTGTGATGCCCGCGCTTCGCCGGGCATTTGCGCATGTTGTCAAGATAGTTGCCAAACGAAGCAGCAGCTGATTTTGCCTTGCGCAAACTTGCGGGAACCTGGCTGATCGCAGGGATGTCGAAAAGGTTTGGATCGAATGCCGTCAGGTTGGTTGTGATATAGGCATTCTTTTCATTCATCAATTCGGAGATTTCGCAGTCGAACATGAAGCCGTGTTCGACCGAACGGACACCGGCGTTCAGGGCGTTCAGGATCGCCTCTTTCCGGTACGAATGCGCCATGACATAGCTGCCATACTCGTTCGCAACTTGCACGGCTGCCTCGATCTCGGCCTGAGAACCTGCAATCAGTTGCCACGGGTCAAAGGCAGACACCACGCCGCCGGACTGCATAAACTTCAATTGGCTGGCCCCCATGCGGAAATTGTTACGTCCAAACTTTTGGACATCAGCAACACTATCGACTTCCTGCGCCATGTTCAGTCGGCTAAAATTGGAGGTTTCCCCGACTGGTGCCGTAAAATTCGCGAAATCAGCGTGCCCACCTCGGGTACTAAGGAAAGCGGCTGAAGGGTAGACACGCGGCCCGACAATAGTACCCGCGTTGATAGCGCGCTGAAGACCAGCGTTGGCGCCGCCAGCGTCGCGCACCGTCGTAAAACCCTGCATGAGATACATCTCGGCTGAGGCGACACCCGCAATCGCCAGGTCTTCCCAGGTGCTATTTGCTTCCATCGCTGGAAGCGTCGGTCCCGGCAACATCAGGTGTACGTGGTTGTCTATGAAACCGGGCGTCAACGTTCGACCACCACCGTCGACCACGGTCGCACTGGGTGCATCGATGTTTCTACCGATCTTCTTGATCAGGTTTCCTTCGACCAGGACTTCCTGATCCTTGGCCAGTTTGTCACTCGTGCCATCGAAGACATTGACATTTTTGAACAATACTTGCGATGCTGTATTCTCCTGGGCCATTACTGGAAAGGCCAAAGCAATGGTGCTGAAGGTAATCAATAGAAGTTTAAAAAGTTTCATAAGGGTCCTTGTTCAAATACAAATTTTATAACCCAATCACAACTCGCATTGTCTGGTAGCGGATAAAAAGGATTGGTTTCTAAATATATGAAAATTAAAATGCCACACATCTCCAATGTGAGTATCTCTCATCACTGATTGGTTAATTGTGCAGCGTAACGGAAATTATTCTACAGATGGAAATGAATTGATGCCTAACCTTATACGCCATATTGGAAGATTAATGGCGTAAATTATCGCTTTTACTGCGCAATCAGCCTAATATCTCGTCAAAATGATGAGAGTGATTTACTACCTTGAAAGAAAGCACCAGTAAAAAACCAATCCTTCCGCTTATCCGTTTGAACCTGGTTCAACCGTTCCTTGACGAACTGAAACGGCGCAAAATTGATCCGGAAGAGGTATTGGTCGATTTAGCGATCTCCAAAAAAAACCTCAACAATCCAGACGTCTTTATTTCAGCGCCAAAGATGTATTCCCTGGCAGAAAATCTTTCGATACTATCCGGCGATCCTTATTTTGGCGTCCATGTCGGTTCTCAGTTGGATCCTTTGTCCTGGTCGCCATTGGCAACCGCTGCTGAAAGCTCCTCTACCGTTGGTGAATTCCTGCTGCGCTTCATGGAAAACGCCAACCATGACGAGAACTCTGTTATCTATAGTCTAAGTTCGGTCGGAAGCCGGTCGACCTTTTACGAACGCCGGGTTACTGACGGTGGACTCACGCCCCGTCATAACGATGGATTTACCATTGCCTTCCTGGTAACACTAATCCGCCGTTCAGTTGGCGAGTTGTGGGACGGCGCCAGGGTAACAGCCAATGTCTGTGATCCCGCTGCTGTGCCTGAAGTGTACCTTGGAGTAAGAACCGCCATTACCGATACTTTGGGCCCCAGCATCAGCTTCCCGACCAATTGGCTTATTCAACCTCTACCCGGAAGGAATCTGGGTGTAACAAAAGAGTCTGTCAGTGCGGTTTCACCACCATCGCGCACGTTTATTAACGCACTACATGTCACACTTCAGCCACACATTCACGAGTTCGACCTAAGCGCCCACCGGGTGGCCGAGATATGTGGTCTCAACAAAAGAACTATGGCGAGACGACTACAGACAAGAGGAACAAGCCTCAGGAAAGAGTTAAAAAGATTGCGAATGTCGAGGGCAGAGGCGACGTTATTGGGGACTAATTTACCGATCTCCGAGGTGGCATTAATGATCGGGTATGCAAATCCAACCGTTTTTTCCCGTGCATTTAAGCGTTGGACAGGCGTGTCACCGAGACAATATCGTGCAAAACAATAAAGATTACGACTTTTCGCTCTTATGGCCACTTGCTGCAATAACTGACACTAAAATTGTACTTAAACTATAACCGCTTTGCGGTCGTGAACAGCCCTTCAGAACAATCCTAAATCTTGACCATTTACTGTTATTGATAGTCAAAAATCAGCACTCCCACCTACTTTCGTAATAATGGAAACGGGCATGGCATGAACCGCCAAAAAAATTGAAGTTTTAAGACACAATTTGGGCACGGTTGCCTTGTATCCTATTGTTTTAATTGACTTGACGAAATGTTCGATTCCCGCCGCCTCCACCAATTATTTCATATATTCAATATGTTACGTGGTGTTTTTAACTTTATGGCACCAAACAAATCTGCCAGGAACTTGCGTACGGTACGAAGTTATCGTGGTTTCAGAGGCAAGGGCGGCGTCAACGGCCTTATCCGGGAGATTCGCTGAACATCCATGCGCCGTAGCCAACCACTTGGTCTTTTCCGCCGGCGGTATCGCCCGAGTTCCGGAGATCGAGCGTGGTAACTTCCATGGCTCGGCGTTTGGCCTCAATCAACAGGCCCCTGACCGGCGTGGCACCACAGGCGTCTGTGTGATCGATGCACTGAGCATCCAGGCGCTCAATCGCTTTACAGGTGAACCGGTCCCTGGCACAGGCCTCGTCATAACCCAGGTAGTGACTGAGATCGGAACTGACTACGATCAGTGTTTCCGCACCGCCCCACAGGATGTTGATCACTTCCGCAACGGTCTCCGGCGCTGCGTCACCAATAACCAGTGGCACGAGCGAAAATGCCCCGAGCACCTCCTGAAGAAACGGCAGATGCACTTCGAGACTGTGCTCGAACTGGTGCGCGGCCTCGAAAACCCTGACCTCCGGCATGTCCAGCGTGGTGATTGCCTCTTTGTCCAACGGCACATCACCCAGTGGGGTACGGAACGCGTCGGCACCGCTCAATGCCAGGTTCCTGGTGGCGAACCGGTGACATGGCCCCAACAGGATGACACGCGTGTACCTGTCACGGTAAGGGCGTAGCCTGGCGTATGCAGTGGCGGCCAGGGACCCGGAGTAATCATAGCCCGCATGTGGAGCGATTAGCGCCTTCGGGGCAGATCCGGGCTGAACCTGCACCTGGTCGAGGAACTTCTTTATCGTGGCGCGCAATTCGCTGGCGTTACCGGGGTAGAACATCCCGGCGACTGCTGGTTCCCGGATAATTGTCATGCTGTAAGGTCTCCGCGTTTCATCGTCTGCTTACCTCGACCGGTTTGCCGTTCATGTGCAAAAGTATAATCCCGTCCTTATTGCAAATGTGTCGATTCGCACCAATAATTTTAGTATGTCACGACAACCGGCAAATGCTATTGCTGAAATCGGACCCGAGGGCGTCCCGGGACGGTACTGGCACCCACTTGACGGCGGCCGTTTACAATGCGACCTGTGCCCTCGATACTGCAAGCTCCGCGAGGGACAGCGTGGCCTGTGTTTTGTCCGTGCCCGCAGGGATGACGTAATCGTGCTGACTACGTACGGCCGTTCCAGCGGTTTCTGTATCGACCCGATTGAAAAGAAACCCCTCAATCACTTCCTGCCGGGCACCCCCGTGCTGTCTTTTGGAACAGCTGGCTGCAACCTCGCCTGCAAATTCTGTCAGAACTGGGATATCTCGAAGTCACACGAGTTTGACCGGCTAGGGGAGAGCGCGTCACCGGAGGCGATCGCCGAGGCGGCGCTCGCAAAGGGCTGCCGCAGCGTCGCCTTTACCTATAACGACCCGGTGATCTTCCTGGAATACGCCGTTGAAGTCGCCCAGGCCTGTCAGGAGCGCGGCCTGAGAACCATCGCGGTCACGGCTGGCTACATCACTGAGGAGCCTCGTGAAGAATTCTTCCGGCACATGGACGCAGCCAACGTCGACCTGAAAGCGTTCACCGAACGCTTCTACCGTAAAATCTGTGGTGGCCACCTCGAACCTGTGCTCAACACGCTCAAATATCTGCGGGACGAGACGGATGTCTGGTTCGAACTGTCCGATTTGCTGATCCCCGGCGAGAACGATTCAGAATCGGAAATCGGGGAAATGACACAGTGGATTCTCACGCATCTCGGCCCCGACGTGCCTTTACACTTCACAGCCTTCCATCCCGACTGGAAGATGATGGACAAACCACCGACGCCAATTCAGACGTTGCAGAGGTCCCGGGAAATTGCATTGAGGAATGGACTCCGCTACGTCTTTACCGGTAATGTCCATGATTTCAGGGGCTCATGCACCTATTGTCACCAGTGTGGCGAGATCCTGGTCGGCCGCGACTGGTACGTGCTCTCAACCTGGGGCCTGGATGTCCACGACGGGAAGGCAGCTTGCCACGCCTGTGGAAGCCATGTGGCCGGTGTCTTTGAAGAACAACCCGGATCCTGGGGCGCGCGGCGTCAGCCTGTACGTGTCGCCCCGGTTTGAGTTTTACAGGATGAACCGAGACATCCAACAGCCGGTGTAAGATTCGATCTCATGGCAACGACTAACAACCATGCGCCAAAGACCCGTTTTGCCGAGTTTCGTTTTTACGAGGAACTGAATGATTTCCTGCCTGCAAACCAACATAAGACCAGCTTTCGCTCGCCTTTTTTTGGCAACCCGTCGGTAAAAGATACGATCCAGTCCATGGGTGTGCCGCATACCGAAATTGACCTGGTCCTGGTAGACGGCCAATCGGTTGATTTTTCCCACAGGCTGCGAGGCGGTGAACGGGTCGCTGTCTATCCGGTATTTGAACGCCTGGACATCAGTCCTGTCATTCGCCTGCGTCCCAAGCCTTTGCGAAATACCTGTTTCATAGTGGATGTCCACCTGGGAAAGCTCGCCCGCTATCTTCGTATGCTGGGATTCGACGCCGCCTATAACCGTGACTGGGATAACTCAATGCTTATTGATCTATCACTGCGGCAAGAGCGAATTATCCTTACCCGCAGCCTGGAGATACTGAAGCAAAACCGTGTAACGCACGGGTACTGGTTGCGGCATCGCGAGCCCCGGCAACAATTGCAAGAAGTCCTGCTCGCACTGGACCTGTTTCGTCAATTGCAACCCTTTACACGTTGCATGGATTGCAACGGCCGGATTTACCCGGCAGACAGGGCAGTCATCAAAGGGCAGATTGACCCGAATGTTTTCAAACGCTTCAGGGAATTCAAACAGTGCCAGGATTGCAGGAAAATCTACTGGCGTGGCTCACATTTTAAAAACATGCTCCAGTTGGTCAGCGAACTTAGCCATAAAAACACTTAATGCAAAACGATTCGGCCACATGCAACTAACTCCGGGATTGTCATACATCCCACCATCAGTAATTACAACCCGCTGATTACTCCTGTTACCATTTCGATCAATGAAAGTGTAATTCTGGTCGACTGCTGGTAAAAAACGAAATGCCGATCCAGTTCGGAGTTCACATGCATTAATTGCTACTTGCATATTGTTTCGACACTGATCTGACAAGACAGCGTCTCCGAACCATCGCTCTGCTAACGCATCATTCAGCGCCAACGTTTTTATGGAAAAGGGCCTTCGTCCGACCTATAATTTTAATTGCACCCGGGGCTTTCACTGTTCCCGGTATACACCTCACATCAAGATACGGTTGAAGGCCATGAAACAAACGAACTCGACCAGTTTTTTGTGGATTGCAGGACTTATAGCGCTCATGGTGCCCAGGATTATGATCGCCGCCTCAATCTCGGGAGATGTTACTTTTTGGGGTAACAGTGACGGAATTCATCCAATAGAGATGGCGGCACATGCCCTTATTTCTGATCCCCCGGTATCTGCCGTGGCAGTGTCGAGCCCAGGTGGCGCCTATAGCCTATCCGTTGATAACGGCAGTTATTACATCAGCGCCTATCTGGATCGTGATGAATCAGGTGGACCACCGGACCCCTATGAACCGTTAGTCTGGTATGACGCTGATGGCAACGGTTTGCCGGATATGGTTACAGTCAGCGGCGGGGCAGACGTTACCGGTATCGATGTTGACCTCGGTTTTGTGTACGTGGATATTGACGCCAACGGCACCAATGTTGGTTCATCGTGGACAAACGCATTCACCGGTCTCAATACGGCCATCCAGGCCGCAGTTTCCGGCATCGAGGTATGGGTTGCGGAAGGCACCTATATGCCGCCTGGAGTTGACCGAAGAAACCATTTCGCACTGAAGAACGGCGTGCGGGTTTATGGTGGCTTCGCCGGCAACGAGAAAACCCGCGGCGACCGTGACCCGTCGACCTTCCAGACCACGTTGAGCGGTGAAATCGGCAACCCGGGCACTGCCGATAATGTCTACAACGTTGTGTGGGCAGGAGACACCAATATGACACCCCTGCTCGACGGCTTCACCATCACCGGTGGTCGGGCGGATGGTGGCACGCCTTGGAACCAGGGTGGTGGGCTGTACGCCTACTTTGGGGGCGCGACGGTAGTAAACGTCACCTTTTCCGGAAACTATGCCAGCCAGGCAGGCGGTGGAATAGCAACGAACGGGGGGGTCGTTCATGTGTACAACTCGCGCTTTTTCGGCAACCAGGCTGGTGTATACCCTGCTGGCTGGGGCGGTGGTTTTTATGGCAAGACCAACGGGGAAATACTGGTGAACTGCGTGTTTAGCGGTAATTCAGCCGGACAGCGCGGTGGCGCGATCTACATGGAGTCAGGTAGTTTCGGAGGGACCTTGAGCGGGCTGTCGATCAATGGAAATACCAGCGGTTGGGAAGCAGGCGGCTTGTTCATTAATAATAACGGAACAACCGACACCCTTGTTTCAAATTCCATCGTATGGGGGAATAACGCCCAAAACTTCCAACAAATTCTCACCTGGGGGCCGGTGCAGGTCAGTTACAGCCTGGTTCAGGGCGGTCTCGCCGGCGGGACCAATATCAGTACTGCTGATCCGCAATTCGTGGATGCAAATGGCGTGGACGACGTGCTTGGAACAGCGGATGACAACCTGGACTTGCAAGTCACATCGCCGGCTATCGATGCCGGAAAAAATGCTGCTGTGCCATTGGATGCCGCCGATCTGGATGATGACTTCGACACCACCGAGGCTCTGCCCTTGGACATCGATTTCAACGCGCGATTTGCAAACATGCCCGCCATCACGGATACAGGTAACGGCAGTGCGCCTATCGTTGATTTGGGGGCTTACGAGGTTTCCCCAAGTCCACTGATATTCAAAGACGGCTTTGAATAAGGAAAACGAGGCCGGGCCCCTGTTTTACCCTCCTGGACAAACCGTCTTCTTAATAGATATAGACGGGGATGGATTTGCATGCGTGAACACCCCACGAACTTGAGCGGCATTTCTGACTGTGGACGAAATGGAAACGGTACTTAGCATCGGTGTACAGGATCTTGGTGAACCATTTTTTGATTTGTTAATGGATCAGGCCATTGCCTCGGAAGATTCCGCATTCCGCCAGGCAGCCACTGGCTCACTGGCCCGCGCAGAAGACCCGGCATTGGTTTCAAAGCTGCAAACTGCCCTTTTGACGGGTACCTTCAGGGGGACCGAGGCGGTTGGGATGATATTCCGTCAAATGGTCCGCGTGGCCACCACCGAACTGACTTATGCATTGTTCATGGAAGCCCCAAATTATTTTGGGGGATAATGGCGATAGCAGCAATCGTACCTGGAGCCGATGTTAGCTAATATATATCCTCACGATGTCTGACACTTCCAATAGGATCTGAAAGCGACTCAGTACCGAGTGTTCAGCATTTGAAAAAGAGAAGTTGGTGATGACAGACCAAGAATACATGCTGGTGTCGAAACGCCTTGGATTTCGCATGCTCCAAGAGCATGACTTACAAAACCTGATGAGACTGGACATGAATCGGGAAGTGAGAACGTTCTTTCCAGGGGGTGTGAGTACACCAGAAAAATTGCGAGAGAAGATAATTAGAAGTCATACAAGTTTCCTTGAAAAGGGATTTGGAGAGTTCTCTATTACTGACCTGAAGACAAATGAGTTTTTGGGGCGGGCAGGTTTTGCAGAGCTCAATAATGGAGAAGTCGAAGTAGGCTATCTTCTCCTTAAAGAATATTGGGGAAAGGGGATCGCAACAGAGGCATTGAGTGCTCTATTAGATTGGGCTGGGAAAGCACTTGAGATCCCGCGCATTCTGGCGTATGCACCAATTGACCACCACGCTTCAATCGGCGTTATGAAGAAAGCAGGAATGCGATATCTGAAAACGGAACCTGGTCATGGCATAGAGTGCATATTCTACGAATATCCTCTAAAACCAGGTGATACTCCGGCAAAGTTCTAGTGCTGTATTCAATTTAGATTCAAGCCAGTTCCAAATCTGCAACCTTCAGCACTACTGGCCTGCATGACCTATGTGATCGCTCTTTTCTGTTCAGCAGAACAGGACCAGGACCCTTTTTAGCCAGCTGGTCATCAGCATTGTGAATCGGGTCCACTTCGGTGATGAGTATCACTGTCTGACTTTTCATATGTGTCCACGATCTTGGGTACATGCTCTTGCCACCTCTCCCCCCAGGTCAATCCACGCGATATCTCTCACGGTTTAAGTAAATTTAATCAAATCAACATGACTCCTTTTCCTTTTTGATTTGATAATGGGGGGTGAGGCGAAAACCTCTCAACACTCCAATGTTGCAAAGGACAAGGTTATGCATTTAAACAGAGTTATGTTGTTGGCGGCCGTGATTGTCTTGGCGTCAGGCTGTGCCACTCAGGATTACGTCGATGATAGTGTGGCCAAGTCGGAGGCACGCCTGGCAGCGCGCCTGGATGAACAGAATGAGAGAATAAACGAACTGACAGATACCAGCCGCCAGGCACTGGAGCGTGCTACCGACGCAGGCGTTCTTGCCCAGGGTAAATTCCTCTACACCGTTGTGCTCACTAATCACGAAATCGCCTTCGATACGGACAAGTCGACGTTGTCCGAAGACGCGCAATCGCGACTGACCAAACTCGCCGGTGATCTGAAGACCGATAACCAGAACGTGTACCTGGAAATCCAGGGGCACACCGATGCAACCGGGTCAGAACAGTACAATCAGCAACTCGGTTTGCAACGGGCGGAATCCGTTCGGCGTCACCTGCATGCGCAGGGCGTGGCGCTGGACCGCATGGCAACCATTTCATACGGTGAGGATGCACCCGCAGAGCCCAACAGCACAGCCGAAGGCCGCGCCCTTAACAGGCGTGTGGAGATTGTCGTGCTGAATTAGCACGACATTACAAAAATCAAAAGGTCAAATCCAAACTCAGAGACATCAAATATTTTTCCAGGCATCATTTCATACCAATGTTGCATCAGCTTTCGATATGCCAGGTAATAAGGTCGCCCAAATGGGCGGCCTTTTTTTTAATGGTCGATGTGATGTGGATGAGACCTGAGTCTACGCGGGTGAGATTCTATTGGGCAGGGATGCACAGGTGCCGCGAAGGGCAGGATGCCCCCCATAGCGGTATTAAACAAATTCTGAACAGCCGCTATACGGACGTACACGGAACTTCAAAACCAGCCACTTCAAATTGCGGCAAACAGGCCTAAGCCGCCATAAGTTCTGGCGGGTTTCTTTGTTGCTAGTTTGTAAGCCGACCCTCATCAGCGGTTAGGTTCACGAAACCGATGTCTTCCATAATTGCGTACATTGAAGGCAATACCAGCATGATCAGGACAGTTGATGTGAGCATGCCGAAGACGATACTGGTCACAAGTGGCACCAGCACCAGCGCTTGCGTGCTGGTCTCGAACATCAGCGGTGTCATACCGGCAATGGTGGTAACCGAGGTCAGAAAAATCGCCCGAAACCGGTCACTGACGGCTTGCTGGGCAGCATCGTGCAAGCTCATGCCATCACCGACATGAGATTTCACATACTCGACTAGGAGAATAGAATCGTTGACCACCACACCCGCCAGTGAAACAAAGCCGATCATACTGGGCAACGTGAAATCCAGCCCCATGATCAGGTGTCCCCAGATGGCGCCGATCAGGGCAAGCGGGATATTGATCATGACGATGATTGGTTCACGATAATTACGAAATTGCAGACTGAGCAGCAGGAAAACACCAAACGCACCCAGTGCGAAACCGGTCAGGATAGACGACTTGGTTTCCGAACCATTTTCAACCTCACCCTTCAGGCTGAAAGAGATTTCTGGAAAACGTTCTTGCAATATACTGAGGAAGTTCTTCTGAAGGCTTCCAATAACCTCCGAGGTATTTGCAACGTCCGCGTCGACATCACCATATATATTGACCGTGCGTCGATGATTGACATGACCAATTCGGGCAAATTCGCGCACCTCGGTAACCTCGGCGACGCTACCCAGAGGAATCTCCTCTCCCATCTTTGAAAAAATAATAAAATTGTCAAAATCCTGTAGTTCCTGGCTGGTCTGATCATCCAGCCTGGCGATGATTTCAAATGCTTCGCGCCCGTCATAAATCTCGTCGATCTTGACCTCGTGGTAAGCCGCCCGCAACTGCGTAGCAATACTCCGGGAATCTACCCCTGCAGACAGTGCCCCCGGCAACAGTTTTATCTTGAACTGCGGCTTGCCGGGCCTGACATCATCAATCAGGTTATAAACGCCTGCATAGCCTCTCAGCCAGTTCTGCACCTGCCATGATGCCAGTGACAGATCGTCAAGGTTCTCGCCACTGAGACGAATATGAATGGCCCGCCCTGCCGGACCGAGGCGGGCCTCCTTGAATTGAATACTGACAACATCAGGCAGGTCTTCGGTGTTTTCCTGCCATAACGCCGTCAACTCCATGATGCCGGTATTACGTATCTCTGTACTGAGCAAATCAACACCCAGCGTGGCCACATGCGAACCGGTTTCCGGCACATCGCCGTGTTGACCATAGGTCACCTGGACATTCTCGACCAATGACTGTGGTTCATTTTGATTCAGGGTTTGGGCCGTTCTCTCAAGCGATTCAAGCAGGATACCCACCACCCGTTCTGTCTCGGAAAGGGGTGTGCCCTGGGGCAGCAATACGCGGGCTTCCAATGTATTGCCTTCCAGGTCGGGAAAAGCCTTGAACTTTACAATTCCAGTCGCAATCAGGCCGATGGACAAAACCAGCATGGCCAGCGCCACCCCCACGGTAAGGTAGCGAAACTGCATCGCCTTAAACGACAGCCTGATGACTTTCTGACGCAAACGATCAAAGCGTTCCTCAAATTTTTGTCGCCAACGTGGCGGTTGTTTATCGTGTGCATGTTCCAGAGATTGTTTCAGATGGTGCGGTAACACCAGGAAGGCCTCAATCAGGCTAATCGTCAATACCGACAGCAATACAACCGGTAACACACCCAGTATCTGGCCCATGTCGCCTTTCATCATTATCAGACTGCCAAACAGGAAAGCAGAGGTCAGAAACGAGGCGAACACGCCACGCAGTACCCTCTTGGTCCCATCCACTGCGGCGTCCAGCGGGGTTTTGCCCTTCTTGTACTCATGATCAATACTTTCAGACAGCACGATGGCATCATCCATCAAAATACCGATGGCCATTAACAGGGCAACCATCGAAATCATATTGATACTGATACCAAAAACCACCATCAACATGAGTCCACCCAAAAATGATATCGGTAACCCCAGGGCGATCCAGAAGCTGTAACGCCAGGTAAAAAACAGTAGCAGCACCAGTGTCGCGAGTATCAGGCCCTGCCAGCCGTTTTTTAATAACAACTGTAAACGGTCGCGAACCAGGCTGGTGGCATCGTTAACAATGGTCAGGCGGGTACCTTCCGGCAAGATGCGGTTTTCCTGATCGACAAATTTGTACAGGGCATCGGAGACTTCTATCGTGTCATCAATTAAATTCTTGCTGACCATCAGCAGGGCTGCCGGTTTGCCGTTTAGCTCGACACGCTCTTCGGGTTTTTCAAACCTGTCTTCAATCCTCGCGATATCACCCAGTTTGATTTCACCACCCTTGGGTGTATTGATAATGACCAGGTCTTCCAACTGGTCAGCTGTTCTCCTGACATTATCAAAACGTATCTGGTAGGAGGTTTCTGTTGCCTCCAGTGTTCCTGCTGGCAACTCAATGGCCTGTGCTGAGATCAAGCCGGCAATCTCCTGCACGCCCAGGTTGTACTTTTGCTGGGTATCCGGGTTGATCAACACCTGCAACTGGTGCTTGGAAAACCCCGACAGGGTAACAATGGGAATTTCCGGCATAGCCAATAGACGGCCCCGGTAGTACTCGGCCAGCGCCTTGAGTTCGGAAGGCGTCAACTTGTCTGCGGTGATGGCAACATTGGCGACGGCATTGATTCTGCCCAACTGCTTGACCACGGGACTTTCGATGTTTTCCGGGAAATTCTGAATTGCATCGATGGCAGTAATAATGTCATCGGTAAACTCACGAATTTCTCCGGATTCCTGCATTTCCAGTGTGAAAATCGCGATATTGTCACGCGCGTCACATTCCTGCTCTTTAAGAAAACTGATGCCATCTGTGGCGTCTTCCAGGGGAATACAGATGCCCGCCTCAACATCGGCCGGGGCAGCCCCGGGGTAAACCACCGTAACCTGCACCTTGCTCGGTTTGAGTTGCGGAAAAGACTCTCTGTTCAGACTGCCAAGCGAGGCTAAACCAAGCGCAATGATCGCCATCATCAGGATATTGCTGATGGTGGGGTGCGCTGCAAAATAACGAATCATAGTGAGTCGCCAACCACGCCCATCGCGTCACGGGCCATTTGCTGCTCGTACTCAAGCGCCTCAACCGGGTTAAGCGGCAACCCTTCGATGACGGGTACCACATCGGTAATGATAACCCTCTCGCCTTCCTCAATACCGCTTTCAAGAATCACCAGTCGTCCCTGCCGGTGTAAAACATTCACCTCACGAATTTCCAGTTCATTATTGGCCTTGGCTACATAGATACGCCCCTGGTGAACGGCCTTGCGGGGTATAACGATCATCTCCAGCGGGGGTGCATAAAGCTCCACTGCGGTATACATGCCCTTGAGCAGAGGTGGTCTTTTACCCGGTATGACCCCCTCATAGGGATTATTGACTGCAATCACCACGCCAAGCGTATCGCGGGTTGGATCAATTGAGTCACTAAACCTCAGCAACTCACCCTGCCACTTTGCAGTATTGCCCTTAAAGTTCACCAGGCTGACACGTGCTTCCAAACGCATCCGCATAAGGGCCGACTGCAGTTCCCCCGGGTTTTTCATACTCATGCGCTCCGGATTATTACCCATCAACAGTGGACGAAACTGCTGGATAGGAATCTGCGCATTTATTTCGACTGCCTGTACTCCGGATGCTTCAAACAGCACACTACCCGTCGAGGTGAACTCACCCTTCTCTACAAAAACTTCTCCAATACGGGCATCAAAAGGCAGTATCACTTCGGTGCGTCCCAGCATATCCTGGCTTTGTGCAAGCTGTGATTCAGATTGTGTAATCTGTGCCTGTGTCGCTGCTTTACGACTGGCATAACCCGTTAACCTGCCCTGCAAATCTTCAACCTGTTGGCTCAGTTGCAGAACTTTTTGCTCTTCCGCATCAACAACAGATCGGGAAATCAACTTTTTATCCCAAACACTCAAAAGGCGATCCAGTTCCTTTTTACCGACTTCAAGGTTCTTTTTAGCAATCTCCAATGAGGTCCGCGTGGATTGCTCCTCCACTTCCAGTTGAACCAGGGCAGACTGACTTCCGGCCAGTGCAGCTTTGCTCTGATTCAGGCTGAATTCAAAGGTGGTCGGCTCCACGCGTAATGCCACCGTTCCCTGGCTCAGGCTTCCGCCATTTTTCAGTAATGGATGGATATAACTGATCTTACCCGCCACCTCGGACTTGGCTTGCATTAATACTGCGGGCTCTACATTCCCGTATGCTGTTGAACGTGCCCGAAATGGAATTTTTCTGGCCGTGATGACCTCGACTGTTTTAACCGGGAACTGCAACTCTTCATGTTCAATAGGCGGTTTGGATTTGACTTTCAGAACAACCAGCGCCAGCGCGACAATGATGACCAGCGGAAGAATGACCGCTTTCTGTAATATGTTTTTCATGATGAGCAACTGCATCCACAACGTCGTTAAAAACCACCTGCAAATCGGACCCGGACTCATCCAGGCATTCAGTGCAGTAAAAGGAACGATAACAAGCACGGGGAATAGTAATGGATAATCAGCACTCCATATAGTTCATTTCCACCTTGTCCCCATAATTTCCGAACGAAACTCAGATTCTGTAAATTGAATGGAAATTGCAGCAAGCATCGTGCTACCAGCTTGGTCTCAAGTAACCAATTCAGGCAGCGACGGACCTATACCAGCGTGTCTATGAGAAAGCACCCCGCGATACAATTGCGTTACCAAATCAGCGAGAAACTGTTCCAAGTGTTGTACAGTAAATAGGATTCAATTTCTTACACCAATTTGGCGTCAATTAAGAAGGTGAGACACAAACATGAAAATGAATTTCCTTTCCCGTAGAGGTTTCCTTAAATCCAGCACTTTAGCCCTGACTGGTGCCAGCACTTTTTTGTCGGGCCAACATTTATTGGCGTCCGGCCCTGGCCAGTCTAAAGAAGCAGCCAACCTGCTCAAAATAGCGGGATATGATTTTCCCAGAATCGCGGCCCTGGCCTCTGGCAAGGCAAAAATTGCTGACGGCGAGGTAGAATTTACTCCCGGCAAAATTGGTGACATGAATACCGAAGCATTCCATGGCTCACAGACTTACGATATCAGTGAAATAGGCCTGCACCCTTTTATTCTCGCTTATGCCAATGGCGACTTCCGCGATTACACGCTATTACCCATATTTCCGTTAAGAGTATTTCGGCACAAAAGCATATTCATTCGTACCGACAGGGGGATTACCAGGCCTCAAGATTTACGGGGTAAATCTATCGCTACACCAGGATTTTCCTCGTCATCACTGACCTGGATTCGTGGAATTATGCAAGATGAATATGGTGTTTCACCAAATGAAGTTGAATGGGTCTTGTCCGGGAAGGATTCATCTGCAAATATTTCCGGTCAGGTTTCCGGGTATGAAAACCTGGTTCCTGATGGGTTAAACGTTAAAACCGGCAGCTCCGATAAGGATGAGTCTGATTTGTTGGAATCCGGTGAGGTCGATGCCCTGTTCCACGCCGTGCAACCCCGGGCATTTGTAGAGGGGAATCCGGCAGTCGGGAGATTATTCCCGGATTCACGCACAGTGGAACAGGCCTACTACAAGAAGACCAGCATCTTCCCAATCATGCATGTGGTGGCGATCCGGAAATCCCTGCTCGAAGAACACCCATGGCTGGCGCAAGCGACGTTTGATGCGTACTCAAAGGCCAAACAGCTGGCCTATAGAAAAATGACCACGATGGGCTGGGCTTCCGATATGCTGCCCTGGTATGGGCAGGAGTTGGAAGCGACCAGGGACATCATGGGCAACAATTTTTATTCATACGGTCTTGATAAGCCAAATCGTAAATCACTTGAAGCCCTGTGCCGTTATTCTTTCGAGCAGGGAATGAGTAGCCGCCAGTTGACCATTGAAGAATTATTTGCTCCCGAGGGCTTGGGTTTGGTCGAAACCGGTTAATTTCACTAGATCGGACGCTCTGCTTTTGATTGTTGATAATCAAGTTCGGCAGATCGATAGAATTGAATATAGTCTTTCTGAAGCCCTTGCTTTCAAAGCGCCTGAATCCAAATATTAAACACAACCACGTTAGCGATGTAACACTAAAAAAGGGCTCACCTCAAGACGTCCACCTTTAGCCACAGAGGCTCTCTTTTCTTAGGGCCACACCCAGGCATGTCAAATCATTGGCCTTTAATGGCAAGCAGACCAGAACCCATCTCCCTATGATTGAGTCTGGATTTTCACCAGCACCTCGGGAGAAGTACTAATGCGGAATGTGTCTGCGCGAATCAAAAATAAGGGATACATGGCCATCGTCGCCATGGGTGTTTGGATGCTGGTCAATCCGGCGTTTTCAAACGAACTCCCAAATGAACGGGTGATTCACCTGGACGGAACTGCTAACACCCGTGATATTGGCGGCTACCTTACCGATGACTTGCGCACCCTCCGCTGGCGACAGATTATTCGCTCCGAAAACCTGTCACGACTCACGGCCAATGATTTTCAGAAGCTCGAGGAGATCGGTGTTAAAACGGTTATCGACTTACGTACTGACAAGGAACACGATCGATCGCCTACGGTTTGGCAGGGTGATAACCCACCCCAATTTTTTCATTTCCCGGTCGGTGATTCTAATAGCGACTGGTTCAATGCAACGCGAAAAATGATGAAAGGAAACAAATTTACGGAAGAGCAGTCCTCCAAACTGATGGTCGATGGCTATCGCATGATCGTGGAAGAAGGGCCTCCCAGCTACACGAAACTGATGGAAGTGGTGCTCGATCAATCCAACTGGCCAATCCTGATCCACTGCAATGCAGGCAAAGACCGGGCGGGTGTTGCGGTTACGCTAATCATGGAAGCCCTGGGTGTGGATCGTGAAACCATCATGGACGAGTTTTTGCTTACAAACGAAATTGCCCGAATAGCGGAAAAAGCTGTTTTACTTTCCAAACAGAGCAAAAAACAGCGGAGAAATGGTAGGGGTCCATCGGCCAGTGCATGGTTTCCGGTCATTGGCGTGCAACCGGAAATGTTGGAGGCTTTTTACGCGAGTGTGGACGAACATTACGGTTCCATGGATGCCTTTCTGACCGAACTGGGTGTTGATCAGGACGCCCGCAGGACACTTACAGCATCATTGACCACAGAACAGCCCCAGTTAGTAATGAGTGAATGACAGTCTGAAGCAGTAGGCAGGTATAGGAGCCCCAGGCTGATTATCCTGACCTGTCGAGACATCGCGAAGCGCTTTCATAGCCCAACGCAATCATCTCTTCAGCCCGGTCAAATTCCAGCGTGCCACATGCGTCACCTGCGATCAGAATCGTATGATCTGGCGGATAGGCTGCCAGCTTCTGTTTGGCGATTGCTCCCTGCATTGCATCGAAAGTCTGGTCGGCAATGAAATAGATGCACGTATTGCGTCGAATAGAGAGCCCTGCTTCAGCCATTCGAGGAAGATCATTTACAAAATTTTTGTTTAGATTCAGGATCAAATTCTGTCCCGTTAAGCGGTATTAACAGGAGCGATTCCCCGTTTGCTTTTGTGCCTGTATCGGTCTAACTTAGCAGTCAAATGGGAGAGCCTGGATAGTGAAAACCTCAAAAGCACCAATTCGGTGTGTAAGCTCACGCTTTCCCACGTAAATACAATTATGTACTTAGAGCGAGAGAGCCATGAACATCAATGACAAGATCAATTATGTTGAATTTCCGGCCAGGGATATCGAAGCCACGAAGACATTCTTCACTACCGTCTTTGGGTGGGTCTTCAGTGATTACGGACCGGACTATACCGCTTTTAAGGACCAGGGAATTAATGGGGGCTTCTATAGATCTGATAGCACATCATCAACCGAGACGGGTGGAGCACTGATTGTCTTGTATTCCGACACGCTCGAAGATGTGCAGGAGCGAGTTGAACGTGCCGGGGGCTCAATATTGAAGCCGATATTTTCCTTTCCTGGAGGCCGTCGGTTTCACTTCGCAGAGCCCAGCGGCAATGAACTGGCCGTGTGGAGCGATGCCGGCGCTTAAAATCATAGGAGTTGGTTGCGACTTCTGTTCGCCAGTGAAAGATTTGTCGATCATCACCTGCTGGCTCGACACTAACTAACACACCGTTGCCTGCCGCGTTCAGACCCGAATCAAAGAGGCCGGATACATTCAATGAAATGAATGTTTTGGGCCGTTGCCTGCTATTGGCTATACTGAACTTCACGCCTTACGAATAACTGCTTTTTGGCGCAAAGCGAAACCACGCAATCAGTGCTTACTTATAGCGGTTAACGGCCGAGGGTGTGTGAAAACCCAAATTCGAAAATCCAAAGTGAGAAATCAAAGCCGATTCACGGATTGCCGGTTAAAAATGTGGAGTTTATGGGTCTGATTAAACGGTACGCCGAGTCAATTATTGGGTGCTATCCCAATGTCAGTTAAGGCTGAATAGTTTTCACACAGCCTCGGCCGTTAGCGACTGGGATGTCATTTTAAAATAGACGGCTCCAGGACAACCGCTTTCGGATGAAGAGCAGACGTTTTCCGATCAAGAATTTTGGCAGCATACAGGGCTGAACCCGGCCAACGGACTAAACCGCGCGAGCGGTTTAGTCCCATGGCCGGTTAGCGACCTTTAAACCTTTCTGAAATTTCCTTCACAGAGGGTCGCTCTACGGCCAGGAGCAGTTATGCAGTCTTGGCGCCGGTTTGCCCTCAGTAGTTGTTTTTTGCTCATTTCAGCATCACAGACGGGAGGGTCGCGGCTTAGGTTTAGCCGGGTAACTTAAACAAAATGAATTAGCTCGAGGGAGTCTCGGGGTCAGAGGGGCCTTACCATATAAATTTCGCTCAGCCGATGCGTCAATCCCTCTCTCTTTCCAACGTGTCCTCATAAATCTGCGATTTTGTTTGCGTTGATGCCAATGCGTCGCTGAATGGCTTATGATCGATTTCAGGCGGTTGAGTTCTAACCAAACTGCGTGTAATCACGTAGATTGCCAACAACAAATGAACCATACCGGTAAATAGAAACAAATATCCGGGATTGCCGTAGGACATCATGCCGGATGCGATGAAAGGTCCGATGATGGCCCCAATTCCATACATCAACAACAAACCGGCGGAGACCATAACAAAATCTCCGGCCTTAGCACGATCATTCGCGTGTGCAACCGATATCGAATATACCGGGAAGGACATTGCCCCCCATAAAGCGGCGAATGTAATTATCCCGGTGGTAGAAAGATCCGGCGCCATCAGCCACATAATGGTACCGATGATGACACCTGTCAGCGATATTCCACCCAGCACAATCCGTCGATCAATCCGGTCCGATAACCATCCCAGTGGCCATTGACCTATCGCACCGCCAAATACGACTGCTGTCATAAAGTTGGCAGTCAAAGACATATCACCGGAATATGCGACTGAAAAAACCGGGCCCAGGGCCCAAAAAGATCCATTGGCAAGACCACAGGCCAGGCTGCCCAGCATTCCTACCGTCGAGTTTTTATACAGGTATCGAAAATTAAGCTTCGTATCTTCAATGGGTTGAGGCTTTTTTGATTTTGAAAGCACAACAGGAACAGCGGCCAGCGATACGAGGACGGATGCCAGTGCAAACAGGTTCAGGTTCAAGGGATCGTAAAACAACAACATCTGTTGGCCAATACCCAGAACGGTCATATTGATCAGAATATAGGCAGAAAATACAGTGCCGCGATTGTCACTAGTGGAGCGTTCGTTCAACCAGCTTTCAATAACAAGGTAGAGTACGGCAAAGCAAAATCCGGAAAACACACGAAGTGAACTCCAAACCCAGGGATTGACCCACAATCCGTGGAGTAAAGGCGTAGCTGAAGCGATTGCGGTCATTGCGGCAAATACGCTGACATGCCCGGCCCTGCGTATTAATACAGCCCCCTTCCAGCAACCGTAGGTAAACCCGAGGAAATAAGCTGCACCCATCAGACCGATGGAGATGGTGGAAAAGTTTTCCAGTGTCGCACGCAGGGGTATCAACGTGCCCTGCAAGCCCTGGCCAGTGAGCAGGATAGCGGTGCCGAACAACAGGGCAGCGACAGGTGTAATTGCGCGGATCATCTATATTAACTGCCGCCCTGACAATGAATCAGTTGTTTCATGTTAAATGCCTGTATTGCGACGATCCATTGATTCCACATAAGGTTCCGTGCATCTTGTACAGTGCATACACCTGCAAAAGAAGTGTATAGCAAAAATGGCCACCCCCAACACGAATAAAAATTGGAGCATTCTTGATAGCATCGTCAATTCTGACTTTTAGTTCACATGAAATTCTTGACGTCAAATACCATCATATCAAACTGAAGATTTATTATTGGTGGCAGGCATCTGATAATCCTTAACAATTGCTGCTATTCCAGTCTTCTCCTTCTTTAGACCAATTCACAGACAGCAAGCCGCTGTCGATAAGCAAATACCATTATTAGTCACTTTTGAAATTACCATATATGTTATTTCGTATATATGTTAAAGCGTATATAATTGCCGTTATGATAAGGCCTGATTCACTTTTTGGAATTTTTTCTGATTCGACCCGGTTAAGGGCGCTCATGCTTATTCAATCGGAAGGTGAAGCATGTGTTTGTGAACTCACCTTTGCACTGCAAGAGTCACAACCCAAAATTTCTCGCCACCTGGCATTGATGCGGGATGTGGGTATTGTCGAGTCACGTCGAGAAGGGACCTGGATGCACTATCGAATCAGCCCCTCTCTCCCAGAATGGTCAAGGGAAATTATTGGGCAGGTACATGCCCGGTTAAAAATGCTTAGTCCCTACCGGGAAGATAAAAAGCAATTGACACAAATGGGCAACCGCCCTGAGAGAAGCTGTGTCTAAAACCATAAATACCCCTGGGCAAAAGCATGGCGGTGTATTCAGTCAACTGATATCGCTTTACCAGGAGAACCGAAAACAGGGTCATCTGCTGCTTTTCATCCTCGGCGTTTTCCTGATCGTTTATTTTATCCCCGCGGGATCTGCCCGCTTTGATAATGCGATACTTGAAGCAGTGCGCTTGACCAGTTGGTACGCCCAGGAGCATGTCATTCTTTGCCTGCTTCCCGCATTCATCATTGCCGGTGCCATGTCGGTTTATATCAGCCAGGGGTCAGTCCTACGTTATCTTGGCCCGCAGGCATCGAAGCCAATTGCCCTGGGCGTGGCATCAGTTTCAGGCACCTTGCTGGCCGTTTGCTCCTGTACAGTTCTGCCTTTGTTCGGTGGTATCTACAAACGTGGTGCCGGATTAGGAGCGGCAATCGCATTCCTGTATTCAGGCCCTGCTATTAATATCATGGCAATAGTTGTTACAGCCAAAGTGCTGGGCCCTGAACTGGGTATTGCGCGGGCAGTTGGCGCGATTGTTTTTGCCGTGGTGATCGGTGCCATCATGCACCTTATCTATCGCAAGGAAGAGTCTGCCAGGGCACAGCTACCCGCAGGTGGATTTGAAGCCGATGAGCCTGAAAAGCCATTGCGGATTGTGGTGAGCTTTTTTGCCCTGATGATTGGTATCCTGGTGTTTGCCAACTGGGCTGCTGCGGACAGTTCTGCCTGGATGCGGGTTTATGAATGGAAATGGCAGATTACCTCATTACTGGCGATCCTGTTTGCCGCATTGCTGGTTGTAAAATGGCAGTGGTCCGTTAAGCATCTGTTGATTTTGGCCGGCCTGGTGGTGCTTGCTGCCTTGCTGTTTCCTGGTACACCGCAATTGCCATTTGCCATTGCCGCGCTGGGGCTCGTATTGATCGCAGCAACCCGTGAGCAGGACCGGGAGTGGGCTGCTGAAACCTGGAGTTTCACAAAGCAGATCATGCCATTGTTGCTGGGTGGTGTGTTTGTTGCCGGACTGCTTTTGGGCCGACCCGGTTTTGAGGGTTTAATCCCATCGGAATGGGTAAGCACGGCCGTCGGTGACAACTCCCTGCTGTCAACCTTACTGGCATCTGTACTGGGTGCACTCATGTATTTTTCCACCCTGACCGAGGTCCCCATCGTTGAAGGCTTGCTGGGTGCAGGGATGGGCAAAGGACCGGCACTGGCCTTACTGCTGGCTGGCCCGGCACTTTCATTACCCAACATGCTAGTTATACGGTCAATTCTCGGCACTGAGAAAACAGTGGTTTATTGTTACCTGGTGATCGTGATGGCGACGGCAACTGGCTATGGTTACGGATATTTCTGGTAAACGAAAAAGAAGGGCATTGATATGAAACTCAAAATTTATGGAAGTGGTTGTACCAAATGTAAACTGCTTACAGAGCATGCAGAGACTGCAGCCCGGGAACTGGGTATCAGCTACGAACTTGAAAAAGTGACTGACATAAACAGCATCATTGATGCGGGTGTTATACGTACACCGGCATTGGCGGTAGACGACAAACTTGTCGTCTTAGGTCAGGTTCCAAGTGCGGAAAAGATAAAACAATATCTTGCTTAGTGTAGGGTCAGGAGCAACAGGAATTGCCTTGTTGGATTGGTGGGCACTTCACATCGCCGTATGAGCAGTACACGCAACAATCACCTGGTTTAGGCTTCAAAAGTGCGCCACAGTTCAGGCAGTCGCAAAAATACTGACATGCATCGGTAGGCATCCGATTCCTGGACTGGTGTCCGCAATTGGGACAGGTCAGTGTTGAATAAAGCTCGAGTAGTGCCATTGCGCTGCCTGTAAACCTCAATTTCTATCCAATGCTTCAGAATAGCTTGGTATGCTCTCAATTGCTGCTTAATTCCGCGCAGGGAACAAAAACATCTCACACAAAACTTAACAAACACCTAACCTGATAGAACGTCGAATATCGGTTCTTAGCCATTTGCAGCTTTGGGGCTTTGAAAATTGTGTAAATTCTATAGCTGCTCGCAGTCGAATAGCGGTCGTTTACTCCAGGTAAATGCTAAGGGCAGCAATCGGCGAGTAACTCAATACTTGCGGCTTGTCTTGTCCGACAGATGAGCCTTGACCATCTTGCCAAAACTTTTATCCCTGGCGCGCTTTTCCGCCAGGGTTGCGCTATTGAATGCTTGCTCTCGTATCAGCTTCTGATAACTCGACAGGCGACGTACTTTGAGTTCTCCTCGACCAATCGCATTCTGCACGGCACATCCGGGCTCGCTATCGTGTTGGCAATTCCCGAAACGACACTGCTCTGCCAGCGACGTGATATCGGTGAACGTGGTATTCACGCCCAAGTCGCAGTCCGCCAACTGCAATTCACGCATGCCCGGCGTGTCCAGCAGCAGGCCGCCCTGGGGGATCGGGAGAATCGAACGTCCCGTGGTGATATGTCGCCCCTTGCTATCGTCCGCGCGAATTTCCCCGGTGGCTTGAACGGTCTTGCCGAGCAGTGTGTTCACCAAAGTTGACTTTCCAACACCCGATGAGCCCATCAAGGCAACCGTATTACCGGCTTTACACCATGGCGAAAGCTTGTGAATCTCACCTGCATCCAGGCAATTAATGGTCACCACCATCAGGAGTGAGTCCAAGGCCTGAACCTGGCGACAGAACATTTCGGGGTCGTCACTGAGGTCTGCTTTGGAAAGAATGATGACGGGCGCTGCTCCCACATCGTTTGCCAGGCTCAGATAACGCTCAATGCGGTTCAGATTGAAGTCGTCGTTCAGTGATGTAACGATAAACAATGTATCCACATTAGCGGCAATAAGCTGCTCCCCTACTTTGCTACCGGCGGCTTTGCGGCGAAACAGACTTTGCCGTTCCAGAAGTTTATCGAAATTGCCTTCGGGAGATAGCACCAGCCAGTCTCCCACGGTGATTTCAGGCATATCAGGATGCAGATCAAGCCCTTGTTCACCTGCTTCACCCAACAGCTCAAGACGATTGCGATGCTGTGCAATCACCCGCGAAACCGGATATTCCCACTGCTCCAGGCGCAGTTGCTGCTGAAAAAACGGCCGCCAGCCCAATTGAGCAAGAGTCAAAGCACCATTTTCGATTTTTATCATGCTTACAGTTTACCAGCAGGGGCTTCTATTGCCTCGTTTTCAGCTAGCCACCTGCCCAAAGACTCGCCAAGTAACCCAGGCACAATGTGTTTTAACAGACAATCTGGGGAAACTCCTGGTCGAGGCTAATGCTTGAAAACTATTTAGCCTTCACTGATATTAGGCTAGCACCCAATTATTGACCTGGCATACCGCTAAATTAGACCCATAAACTCCACATGTTTAACTGATAATCCGTGAATCGGCTTTGATTCCCTATTTTGGGTTTGCGAATTTGGGTTTTCCATTAGCCTCGACCAACAACGGAACTCAGTAGTTACTGGCTTGAAGAGACTACCGTCTCCAAGCTTCTCACTCTAATAGAGTTGGCCGTTTTGGTAAATGGCGTAATCCCATCCATGCAAGGGCTCCGATATGGCTTGCTACAGTTTCTACAGGCGGGGCCTGGTGACTTTCTGTCCACCACTGTCCGACAAAGGCGACCATTCCAACCAGGGCGTGGGCGTAAATGGGCGCTGTTTTTGAATCGTAACCAGCGTTTCCAAATTGTTCAGTAAAAACATCCCCGATGCGATCCGCCAGGTCGTGCATCAAGGTAGGCATCTCACTGCTTTGTTTCGGTGCGTCCCGAAGAAGCACCGCAAAACCCTCCGGGTGCTCCTGTACGTAGGTCAGGTAAGCCAATGCAGCTTGTTCGAGTCGTGCGCGTGGTGGTCCCGAACTGACAGCCTCGGTGATTCTACCCAGGATGCGCTCTACCTCGCGATCTACCACGACTGCATACAGGCCTTCCTTGCCTCCGAAATGACTGTATAAGATAGGTTTTGAGACCTTCGCCCGAGCAGCGATCTCCTCGACAGACGTTGCTTCGTAGCCACTTTCTGCAAACACTGCACGACCCACTTCAATTAACTGGGCGCGCCTGGCTGTTGCGGTTAACCGTCCTGATCGTTCTTTCTTCTTTTTCATCTTGACAACAATACTACGATACCGTAACTTACGCAATAGTAACTTACGGTAACGTAAGTGTAAGTTCAGGGATTGAAGTTTTAGTCAAATCGGAGTTATTGAATCCTGATTAAAGAACACTTTCCATGATCTATTCAGCTTAAAAAACAGAGCAAAATTTAATGACCATATACAACGCCCCGATTGAAGATATCAAATTTGTCACAGAAGATTTATTGGATTTCTATAATCACTATCAAAAATACCCTGACTACAAAGAAGCAACGCCCGACCTGGTTGATATGGTCATCACGGAATGTGCCAAATTCTCTGAAACAGAATTAGCGCCTTTGAATCAGAGTGGCGACAGGGAAGGCTGCGCGTTTCTGGATGGAAAGGTGACCACGCCAAAGGGTTTCAAAGAAGCTTACAGAAATTACATCGATGGCGGCTGGCAAGGCATCTCTCACCCCGTTGAATATGATGGCCAGGGCCTGCCTCCCTCTATTGGTCTGATACGCACCGAGATGATCGGAACGGCTAACTGGTCATGGTCGATGTACCCGGGACTTAGTCTTGGCGCCATGAATACGCTGATTAAACATGGCGATGAACATCAAAAGAAAACCTACCTGACCAAGCTCACCCAGGGTGAATGGACCGGTACGATGTGTTTGACAGAAGCCCAGTGTGGTTCTGATTTGGGTTTGATTCGCACCAAGGCGGAGCCCGCTGATGACGGCAGTTATGGAATCACCGGCAGCAAGATATTCATATCTGCCGGCGACCATGATCTGACGGAGAATATTATTCACATCGTGTTGGCAAGATTACCGGATGCGCCAAAGGGCTCTCGCGGTATTTCACTTTTTTTGGTACCAAAAGTTCTGGTCAATGAAGACGCCTCCCTGGGTGCAGCCAACTCAGTAAGCTGTGGATCCATTGAAGAAAAAATGGGCATCAAGGGTTCATCCACCGCGGTTTTGAATTTTGATAATGCCAGAGGTTACCTGATTGGTGAAAAGAACAAAGGGCTGGAATACATGTTCACCTACATGAATACCGCCAGAATTGGAATTGCCATTCAGGGTGTCTGCAACTCTGAATTGGCCTACCAGATTTCATTACCCTATGCCAAAGAACGATTATCAATGCGCTCCTTAACTGGAAAGAAATACCCTGATCAAGTTGCTGACCCCATCATAGTTCACCCCGATGTGAGAAAAATGCTGTTAATGCAAAAATCAATTTCAGAAGGTGGGCGGGCAATGATTTATTCTGCCGGAAAATTGATCGATGAAATGGAGCAGTGTAAAGACGAACAGAGCAGGAAGCATATCGATGACAAACTGGGCTTCTTTACACCTATTTTGAAAGGCTTTCTTACCGAGGTAGGTTTTGAGTCTGCCAACAATGGTTTGCAGGTTCTTGGCGGTCATGGCTACATCAAGGAGTGGGGGCTCGAACAAGTTGTTCGGGATGCGCGTATTGCTACCTTGTATGAAGGAACCACAGGAATTCAGGGCCTGGATCTACTTGGGCGCAAGATACTGTTACAACGAGGTAAACCACTGAAATATTTTGCCAAAGAAATTTTTGGTTTTTGCAAAAAGCACAGTTTGATTTCGAAAAATGAACATAAGCACAGGATGAACAAGTTTATTTTCCCATTGATCAAGGCGGTATTTAATTGGCGGCGTTACTCCTTGATGATTGCAATAAAGGCACGTAAGAATCACGACATGATCGGTTCGGCTTCAGTTGATTATCTGATGTACTCGGGTTACGTCACCATGGCTTATTTTTGGGCGATGATGGCACAGAAAGCGAATGAGCAAATCGCCAAAAAACCAGAAAATATCGAGTTTTATCGAGCCAAGGTCAGAACTGCTGAATTTTACTTTGAACATATTTTCCCGCGAATTAAAGCTCTTGGGAAAACCATGATGGCCAATCCGCAATCACTGATGCGGATTACAAGTGAACAGTTTTGAGGCTTCGCTCCTTGCTGTTTCCAACTAGAGGTCACAACAGGAATCGACAATCCGTACAAAGCAATCACGATGACGTCTTTCTTGGTTCTCGTCAAATTTGCTCGCGGCCATGGGGCATGTTCAGATCCAGTTCAGGCCCGACTGGTACGACGCCGGAAGGGTTAATGGTCGTGTGACTGACGTAATAGTGATACTTGATATGATGCATGTTGATCGTCTCTGCCACGGTTTCATGTTGGTACAGTTCACGGGTATAGGCCCACAGATTGGGGTAGTCCTCAAGGCGACGAATGTTGCACTTGAAGTGACCCACGTAAACGGAGTCAAACCGGATCAACGTGGTGAACAGCCGCCAGTCAGCCTCGGTCAGTACGTCACCCAAAAGATAGCGTTGGCCGGATAAGCGCTGTTCCAGCCAGTCCAGGGTTTCAAATAGTGGAACCACCGCTTCCTCGTATGCTTCCTGCGTGGTGGCGAAACCGGACTTGTAGACGCCGTTATTAACATTGGAATAAATACGGTCATTGATTTTATCAATTTCAATGCGCAGGGCTTCGGGATAATAGTCACCTGGCTTCGCACCCACATCGTCGAACGCACTGTTGAGCATACGGATGATCTCGGAAGACTCATTCGAGACGATAGTATTGGTTTTTTTGTCCCACAATACGGGCACCGTGACGCGGCCGGAATATACCGGGTCAGCTGCCGTATAGACCTCGTGCAGGTACCTGGCGTGGTTGATCGGGTCTGGTATCACGCCTTCGGCAGGCTCGAAAGTCCAGCCATTTTCCGCCATATACCAGTGCACCGCTGAAACCGATATTTGGTTCTCCAGCCCCTTCAGAGTCCGGAATATCAAAGTACGGTTCGCCCATGGACATGCCAGCGAAACATACAGATGGTAACGCCCCGGTTCGGCTTTGAAACCGCCAATACCTGAAGGACCTGCCCTACCGTCAGGCGTAACCCAGTTGCGAAACTGGGCATCGCTGCGAATGAAGCGTCCACCAGACTTGCCGGTATCGTACCAGCGATCCTGCCATTTTCCATCGACTAAAAGACCCATAATCAAGTACTCCTTTCAAAAATAATGTGTGCTTAGAAACGACCGTTTTGATAATCGGCAAACGCCTGCATGATTTCCGTTTTGGTATTCATGACAAAAGGCCCGCCACGGGCAACCGGCTCATTCAGCGGTTGGCCGGCAACCAGCAAAAAACGGGATGAAGGGCCGGCAGTGACCATGATGCGATCACCCTCCCCCAGGATTCCAAGTTCGCGGTGCCCCAATGATTGCCGGCTTTCGCCGATGAGCAGGCTCCCTTCAATAACAAAGATAAAGGCATTGTCAGAAGTGCCAACCAACTGCTCAAACTCTTCACCTGTAGGCAGGCTTACATCCATATAGGTTGGCTGGACATAGTTGTTCTCAACCGGTCCCCGGGTACCTTCGCTGGTCGTACCGGAAATGACACGCACAAGCGTGCCGTTTTCCCGTTGCTCAAGCGGCACACTGGCCGGGGGAAATTCCTGGTAAGCCGGTTGTGTCATCTTTGCCGAAGCAGGCAGGTTCACCCACAATTGGAAACCCATCAACAGGCCATCTTCCTGTTCGGGCATTTCCGAGTGGATGATGCCCTTACCCGCCGTCATCCACTGCACGCCGCCCGGTTCAATAACGCCCTCGTTGCCCGCACTATCTTTGTGTCGCATACGGCCGGCCAACAGGTAGGTGACCGTTTCAAAACCGCGGTGCGGGTGGCTCGGAAAGCCACCAATATAGTCGTCCGGATGATCTGACTCAAAGGCATCCAGTAACAGAAACGGATCCAGCATGTTAAGTTCCTGCGAGCCGATGATACGTGTCATCTTCACCCCGTCACCATCGGTCGCAGCGACACCTGGCGTTGTTTGCACCAGTTCTCTGCTTGTATTCATCAGGTTTGCCATTGCTATGACCTCTTGTTCAAGCGGTTATCAAGTGAGTAAGCACCGCCACCCAAAGAAACGATCATCAGGAAACCACCGGCAATCGATATGTTTTTCATGAACATGATCATCTGCACCTGGTCACCAAAATTGGCATGGAACAGCAGTGCCGAAAGCAGGCTGAATCCGGCCAGCAGGAATGCCACAAACCGCGTATGCCATCCCAGCATTACCGCCAAACCACCGAGGAGTTCAACAGCTATCACCAAGGGCAATAGCGCACCCGGCACACCCATCGCTTCCATGTAACCCTGGGTAGCGGTGTAGCCGGAAATTTTGCTGAAACCCGATGTAACAAATATCAGTGAAATCAGGATACGGCCCACCGGTGCCGCGATATTTTGTAGTTGATTCATGAATTTCTCCATCTGCTAGTTTGTTCAGGCTGGTATTTTAATAATTGTCATAAACTAAATAAACAGTGATAATCACAATTAATTGTTAACCAAATCAGAACAATATTATGGGACAACTGGAAGATATGAGTGTCTTTGTCCGCATTGTCGATGCCGGCGGTATTGGCAAGGCAGCGGACCAACTGGGCATCGCAAAGTCGGGAGTCAGCCGGCGGTTGGTGGCATTGGAAGCCCGCCTGGGTGTGTCATTGATCAATCGCACCACACGCAGTTCAAGCCTGACCAGCGTCGGCCGTGAATACTATGAACGTGCGGTCAAACTGATTGACGACGTACTAGAACTGGATGGGCTGGCGGCGGACGAAGGTAAATCACTCGAAGGCCTGATGCGCCTGGCAGTGCCATTATCCTTTGGGCTCACTCATCTGTCACCCGCCATCGATATCTTCTCAAGCAAGAATCCGGGCCTTGCAATTAATATCGATTTTTCAGACCACCAGGTGGATCTTGTTGAACAGGGTATAGACCTGGCAATCCGTATCTCAGATCTCAAAGACTCCAGCTTGCAGGCACGCCGCATCTGTCCAATTCGTTTGCAGTTATGTGCCAGCCCTTCGTACCTCGAAAAACATGGCACACCGAGGAAACCGGAAGATTTGAAAGACCATCAGGTACTCAGTTATAACCTGGTTCCCGGCTCTACAATCAGGCTTCGCAATCGACAAGGTGAGGAACAGTTAGTCCATACATCGGCAAGAATGTCAGCCAATAACGGAGATTTCCTGCATGACATGGCACTTGCCGGTCATGGCATCGTATTGTTACCAACTTTCATTGTCTGGAAATCCCTGGCCGCACAGGATTTGATCCATGTACTGAAGCCATACACGCCACCGGCTTTGAATGCCTGGGCCGTTTACCCTCAAACCCGTTACCTCTCACAACGTACCCGCCGGTTTATTGACTTCCTGGCAGAGCGCTTTGGAGACGATCCTTATTGGGACCAGTAAAAAAAGGCAAGGCCAAAGGGGGAAAAGGGGAAAAAGGGAAAAAGGGGCCGGATACATTTTATTAGGGAAAGGAAAAAAGGGGAAAAGGGGCCGGATACATTTTATTAGGGGAAAAGGGCAGATAGTATAAACTCAGCTACGAACCACATTCGGGTCCGTATTTTTAGTGAAGGAGCATGAAATGTTAAACAGGAAAAGGGGCCGGATACATTTAATAAAATGTATCCGGCCCCTTTTCTTCCTTTTTTTCTTTTAGACTCCATCCCGATGATTATCCTGACCGACAACATTACATTCGCTCAACGCTGCATCCCTCAAAGTGATAACTGGCAGGACTGCAAAATCTCCGAACTCCGACCGGCAGAAGCCACACTTGCCAGGGAGTTGTTTAAATCCTCTTCCATCATGAAAACAGAGGTCTCCGCTGGCGAGCACTGGGATTACCTGTTCGCCATGGAAAGTGCCGCTCAGTCGCAGTTTGATATGCTGGCCCGGCTAGCAGTTTCAGACGTGGAACTTCCGGACCGAACCTTATGTTGTGCGGAATATGGCGATGAATTTCATGGTTTCAAAAGCCGTAGCTGGGAAGCCTGTCGCGGCAACATCCATCTATCTGCATTGATAAAGCCGGAGCGAAAAATTTCGGGGGCAGCAGTGGGTTTTATTATTGCTGCAGTCATTGCAGCCCTGCAAACGGTTGAAACTTTTGATCTTCAGGGTGATGTTCCAGGCATCAAGTGGGTCAATGACATCCTCGTCCGGGGTGCCAAGGTGGGTGGGGTTCTCGCCAGGCTGCAAACACAGGGTTCAAACATTGAAAGCGCAGTGGTTGGTATCGGTTTGAACGTGGAACAGAAACCTGCTGTTGAACGGGACGCCTATGTTCCCGAGGTTGCTGCTCTGTCAGATTTTTCCAGTGATCCCGATACCTGCCGTCATGCGGATGCCTTCCCCATACTGATCGATTCCCTCGGTGCTCATCTGCAAGACCTTTGCCAGGGAAATTTCAACGGACTTCTTGATCTTTACCGACAGCATTCATTGATCCTGGGCCGCGTGGTGACCATCTGCGAGGATACCCGGGAACCCGGTTCACAGGTGATAGCCCAGGGCCTGGTCGAGTCGATCGGACCTTCATTGGAACTTTACATCAAGGGTCAGGAAAAACCTGTTTCAAAAGGTCGCCTGATATTGCTTAATTAGTAAATTCCGACGATCAAAAATCAACCGAAAAGCTTACGAAGCCTACGGGAATTCCGGTATAATTCGCCGCTATTATTAGTTATGGAACCTCTGATTTATTCTGAGCGAAGTAGATTGTGAATCAAAATGTCTAGATTCACCAAGAGTAGGCGCCTCCAGGCGATCAAAGGTCCCTAAGTCAGAACAGCTCTGAAAAGGATACTAAAATGGCTTCAACCAGTATTTTGTCCGTCTGTGTCGCTGCATTTATCCTAATATTTTTACTCCTCTCCGTACTATCAGTCATGATGCGGGCACTCACTTATTTCTTCCCGCCCATTGAAACAGAGGACAGCGCAACCATCGCTGCGATCACGGCTGCTTACCACTCAATTTATCCTGACCGAAAAGTCACCAGGATCAAGGAAACAACAAAATGATTTTCACCGACACACCCAAAAAAATAAGGGTTATGTTCACCCCATTCAGAGATGGGTTGCAAAGTTCTTTTGGCGGAAAAACCAGGCTGCAGGACATCATACCGGCGCTCGAGGCATCCGCAAAAGCGGAAATCCGGCACATCGAGTTTGGCGGCGGGGCACGCTTCCAGGCACCGATGTTCTATCTCGGTGAAAATCCATTCGAGACCATGGAAAAAATCCAGGCAGTGGTCGGACCTGACACCGATCTGCAAATCCTGACCCGTTCCGTTTCCGGTGTCACTTTGACCACCCAGTCAATCGAAGCGCTGCAACTCCAGGGCAAGCTCATGCAGGGTGCCGGCACCACGTGGGATCGTAATTTCGATTACATGAACGATGTGCGCAACATGATCAACACCGGCCGGCCGATTGTCGACGCCGGTATGCACCACCAGGCCTGTGTGGCGCTGATGGGACTTCCGTTTCATTCCGACAAGGTTCACACCGCAGAATTTTATATCGATATCGGCAGGCAACTGCTCGAAGGTGATGTGCAGATTGATTCAATCTGCCTCAAGGACGCCAGTGGCACCACGGATCCAAAAACCATATACGACACGGCGGTGGGTTTGAAAAAGATCATGCCTGCCGGAATGCCTCTTTGGATGCATACCCATGATACGGCGAGCATGGCGGTTGCCTGTTACATGGCGGGTATCCATGGCGGTGTTGACGGTGTCGATTGTTCCGTACGGCCGATGGCGAGCGGCACCGTACAACCGGACGTGCGTTCCGTCGCACATGCATTGAAGGGAACGGGGTATTCGCTCGATATTAACGTAGACGCAATGACCGAAATTGAGTCATTGCTTGAAGAGGGCCTGAAGGACTACAACTTCAACCCCACCACCACGACGGCCGATGCCCGTGTTGTTGGTTTTCCGATGCCGGGTGGCGCGATCGGCCCCAATGTTCACATGATGGTAAAAGCAGGAATCATCCACAAATATGGTGACGTCCTGGCCGAGTTCCCTGTTGTGGTTAAGGCAGGCGGTGCATGGACCAGTGTTACCCCGGGCAGTCAGCAATACTGGTTACAGGCGTTTAACAATGTCATGTTTGGCCGCTGGGAAAAGATTGAGTCGGGATATGGCCGTTCGGTCCTCGGTTATTTTGGTAAGACCCCGTTATCGCCCGATCCGGAGGTGGTCAAAATTGCGTCCGAGCAACTCAAGATGCCGGTATTTGATGGCGACCCGTTGGAAGCCGCGCCGAATAATATCGAACCGGCCAGAAAGGCTCTCGAAGAACGTGGTCTGCCGATCAACGATCGCAACCTGTTCCTGGTGCTTTCCACCATGGTGCCCGGCAAGAAGATGGAGCTCAATGAAGGCATCAAGCTGCTGACCGGTAAAGGCAAAATCGACATTCCCCTGAAAAAGAAGGAAGAGCCCGCCCCTGCAGTGGTTGCAACACCCGCGGCAGCTGCACCTGTGCCATCAGGCCCGATCACCTCAACCTGCAAGGTTGAAGAAGGCGGCAAGGTGCGTACTTTTGTTGTCACCGTTGAACCGGCCTCGACAGAAGCTGCACCCTCTGCGACTGCCCTTGCTGCCGCACAATCGACTTCATCACAGGGTACCAATGTTTACTCGGTGTTCAGTGGAGATGTAGAGGTCATTGATATCCTGGTGAAAGTGGGCGATCAGGTCAGCGAAGGAATGGTGGTTGCTTCAATTGAAGCAATGAAAGCACAGCATGATATCAAGGCTCCTTGTGCGGGAACGGTGACTTCCGTGGATGTGAGGATCGGAGACGAGATCGATCAATCCAGGTCCATATTGACCATATCCTGACAGGACTGAAAACATGGAAGCCATCACTCTACTAATTCAACAGTCGGGCCTGGTCAATATTGGCATTGACAACCTCTTTATGTACCTGGTGGCTGCAACCCTCGTTTACCTGGCCATCAGGAAAGAATACGAACCACTGTTGCTGATCCCGATCGGTTTTGGCATTCTTCTTGCCAATTTCCCGATGGCCGATATGAGTTCATATGGTTCCGGCATTATCGGCATGGTCTACAGCGGCGGCATCAAGACAGAACTGCTGCCACCCATTATCTTTCTGGGTGTGGGTGCATTGACCGACTTTCGTCCGCTGCTTGGCCGGCCACTGACGTTTCTGTTGGGTGCGGCGGCACAAATGGGTATCTTCATTGCCGCCCTCGGAGCAGCGTACCTGTTTGGCTTTAGCCCACAGGAGGCAGCCAGCATCGGTATCATCGGTGGCGCAGACGGGCCAACCTCTATTTTCCTCTCCGCACAACTGGCGCCCCATTTGCTGGGCCCTGTCGCGCTTGCAGCATACAGTTACATGGCCCTGGTGCCCATCATCCAGCCACCGATAATGAGGCTGCTCACGACTAAAAAAGAGCGCCACATCCAGATGGGTAAACCGATACCGGTTTCAAACAGGGCCGTGATCTGGTTCCCCATATGCACCGCGGCTATCACCATACTTGCTGTGCCTTCAAGTGGTGCACTGATCGGAATGCTGATGTTTGGCAACCTGATCCGCGAAAGCGGCGTGACCGATCGGTTGAAGAGAACCGCCGGTGGATCACTGATCGATATCGTCACGATTTTCCTGGGTATTTCCGTTGGTGCAACCATGGAGGCCGAACGCTTCCTCGCCACCCAGACCCTGATGGTTTTTGGATTGGGAGCTATCGCTTTTATCTTCAGTACTGCAGGCGGTATTCTGTTTGCCAAACTGATCAACCTGTTCCTGCCTAAAGGCAAAAAAATCAACCCCTGCATCGGTGCCGCAGGTGTTTCTGCTGTACCAATGGCAGCACGGGTGGTTCAAAAGTTTGTTTCAGATGAAACCAATGGCAAGGTGAACCCCTTAATGGCAGCCATGGGGCCCAATGTTGCCGGTGTCATCGGCTCAGCCATGGCAGCCGGTGTATTTCTGTCACTGCTTAAATAGCCGATAGAAGACAAAAAAGGGGCTGGAAAAAAGGGGCCGGATACATTTTTTAAAATGTATCCGGCCTTTTTTTTCCAGCCTGTTTAATCCGCTTTTATCCAGCTTCAGCCATAGTTGGCGGCTACGAATTCCCAGTTGACGAGTTTCCAGATCTCACCAAGGTACTTCGGACGTGCGTTACGGTAATCGATGTAATAGGCGTGCTCCCAGACATCAATGGTCAGCAACGGTGTCATGCCATCACGCAACGGGTTGGCGGCATTGGATGTGTTGACGATCGCCACACTGCCATCCTCGTTCCTGACCAGCCAGGTCCAGCCAGAGCCAAAATTACCCACGGCTGACTTGATGAAGGCTTCCTTGAATGCGTCGAAGGAACCAAATGCCTTATCGATCGCGGCACCAAGGGCGCCTGTCGGCTCACCGCCGCCGTCCGGGCTCAGACCGTTCCAGTAGAAAGTATGGTTCCAGACCTGTGCTGCGTTGTTGAATATTCCACCGTCAGCCTGCATGACAATGTCCTCCAGCGAGGCATTCTCAAATGCCGTTCCCGGCACCAGGTTGTTCAGGTTGGTAACGTAGGCCTGGTGGTGTTTGCCGTAGTGAAAGTCGATGGTCTCAGCCGAGATAACTGGCTCAAGTGCATCTTTGGCAAATGGTAATGCGGGCAATACGTGCGTCATGGTAAAACTCCTTTGTTCTTAGTGAATGAAAGTTCTCTTTCTAATATAGGGATGATGGTGCCTCCGATAAAGGGGGAAAGCGCCCTTTTCCTCATGCGCCTGCCAGATTGGCTCAATCGGTAATATGGGCCCCCAGATCCTGGAGTAGTGATTGAAACTCCGGGTCATCATATAACAGTTCCGGCGCGACCTCGATCAGCCGGTCTATATCTTCCCTGGGAAGTTCCAGCTTGGTGGGGATAGTCTGAAATCTTTCCCGTCTCGCCTGATCCTCTATCGCCTCAAAGCTCACATGTACGAGGTACATGTCGAACTCCACGGGTTTGTTGGCGTCCGTGTTGGCGAATGTGTTTACACAGCTGGCAGACACCTTATCGTAACAGGCTTCACCCAATTCCACCTGTTCACATAATGAACTGGCATGATCAGCACAGGTATCTCTTATGCGGCGCTGTTCATCCGACAAATCACGACTGTCCCGTACATTCCGTTTGATCAGATTTACAGTTTCATAGGAATAGTTCGCGATGGGCCACGATGAAGCACTATGTACGGAGCTTATCGCACTGGGCGGTTTGGCTTTCAAGTCGCCTTTGAAATAGGTTTTTGGCTTGGCATTTACCATTATGACCACTAGCTTATCAATGGTGCCGTCAATGACCTGGTCGAACTGGTTCGTTACCTTAAACGCAAGCTGGGGTGTGCGAACTGCTATATTGTCTGAGATACCACTATCCAGCAGGTGTATATAGGGGCGCTTGTCTATCGCTTCATAGCTGAGAACATCCCACGCAGCCGCATATAGCAGCGGATCGGTATCTGCGCCGGCGTCTATCGCATTCTGAACCCAGTCAGGTGTAGTATAGCCACATCGTCCATCGTTGTAATTCTTTAAAGTGATAGGCGAAAACCACGGGGTAAAACCCATGGATGCGGTAACCGCACGGGCAACTGAAACCTGAGACAGGTCAGAGCAGATCAAGTCAAAGTAGCCCTGTATGAAAGAAAACTGTGAGCCGATCCCCATATCGGTCGCATTCATCGTGATGATGGGACGCTGTTGCTGCATATCCGCAAATATATGCCCGTCAAAGACATGCTTGTCGAAATATTCCGCTACCAGATCCCCACGACTGAATTTGCCCGACGCCAAACGTGGCCACTCGAGCGGATTCACAAGCCTTCTTTTGAGCGCAGTTTCAAATTTCTGGTACAGAACATCGTCTACAAAATCATTCAGGAATGCTTCCTTGCCGAACAGACCATAGTACGCAGCGGGAATACTTGCAGAGGAGGAACTGCTGATAAGGTCTACCTCATCAAGCAGACTGCGATCATCAGCACCGAACCTTACGCGATCCAGGTATTTGATAACGCCATAATCCAGGGCTACAGCCCGGAAGCCGCCACCGGAGAGTCCAAGGACTACGAATAGCCCATCCGAGTTTTTCTCACCCAGC
>Ga0316193_10000083_pt1 | contig 46622 bp, 75 predicted proteins | sample MerIslsedime2_MG_FD_207735 | JGI IMG/M metagenome (GOLD analysis project Ga0316193, IMG submission 207735) | Coastal sediment microbial communities from Maine, United States - Merrow Island sediment 2 | ecosystem: Environmental > Aquatic > Marine > Coastal > Sediment | place: USA: Maine... | reverse complement strand
CCGTCAGGCTACCACGCCACCACCTGCACAAATATTGGCTTACCATATGAACTTGTAAAAGAATCTTTCCGAATTACTTACCCTTTGCTACTCTGGGACTGCTCTAAATCCCTTGTTTCACCTAATGTTTTGTCTGCATCTTCCCAGTAACAATCCCAACACACTTCGTATGCTCGCACTTCATATAATTTATCAGCCTTCTTTTTACACCATTGACATTCTTTACTCATTACTTACCCTTTGCTATTGCTGGGATTGCTTAGTACATTTGCCACGATTCTCACACCACTTAGAAGTTTTCACGTCATTACACTTTATCCTATCAATGGTAAATCCTGCCCTTAAACAACTTGCTACTTCTTTCGCAGTATCTTGTTTATGCGTAGGGTCATCTACGCAGGCCATTATTATTCCCCCACAATGACATCTTGCTATATAAGCCATATCTCTCATCATTTGCCCCCCTTCCTCTTGGCTGTGGCTTGCTCTTTCTTGAGATTGAATATCATTGCACCGAGCTTGCGATGGATTTGCTCAGCCTTATCTATCTCATGCCACGAATAATGTCCACTTACGACAAAACAAATTTTATCTCTATGATTATTAGTACCTATATGCAGTTTATCTAAATTAATCCCCTCCACGTCCTCGCGCATCGCGGCAAGGTCGTCGAATATGTTGCCGATATGTATCGGTATTGGATTGTAATCAGGGTGATATTTTTCCTGCGTATCAAAACGGCAATATGGTCCTAAATTTAAATTACCAGCTACCATAGGAGTATTTTGCTCATCATACCCATAGTCCCCATGCCTCAGCTTCGGCGGCTCGGATTTAAGTGATGCTTTATACTTAATAGCGTCCTCTATCGACCTGTTGAGCCTTTCAATGATATTTTCTACTTCATTTTCATTTATTTTGTCCATAGTCCCCACCTATAATTTTGGTGCTTTCGGATAATCATTGCGTACTATATCTGCGCATTGCTTAAGAGTTTTTGTTTGGGCATCGGCGACATAGGCGGCGGCATCGGCGACATAGGCGGCATAGGCGGCGGCATAGGCGGCATGGGCGGCATGGGCGGCATGGGCGGCGGCATCGGCGGCATAGACGGCATAGGCGGCGGCATAGGCGGCATGGGCGGCATGGGCGGCGGCATGGGCGGCGGCATGAGCGGCGGCATGGGCGGCGGCATGGGCGGCGGCATGGGCGGCGGCATAGGCGGCATGGGCGGCGGCATAGGCGGCATAGGCGGCATGGGCGGCGTTTCTTACTTCATCTAATGTTATGCCTTTTTTACCTTTTGCCCATCCTTCAGCAGTGCGAATAGCGGCTTTACCTTCTTTCGGCATCCACTTCCAAGCTTTACGAGCGCACTTGCAAGTTACTGTAACAAGCTTCTTTCTGCTCTGGCTTTCCGGCGGCCTTGCCGTTTTTCCTATTAACCATAGCATCCAGTCGCCACGCTCACAGACGTTCCATGCTTTCTGTAGGGTAGGATAATGTTTCGCAAACTCTACTGCATCAGAACATGCTCTTAATTCTTTTAGTTTTTTAATATGTTCCTTCATAGTCCTCACCTATAAAAGCCCGCCGGGGCTACTGTTTTTTGACGTTGAAAAACCAATCGGAAGCGAAATGAATACCTGCACAACTGGCAAACACGGCTATCACTGCTACAAAAAACCAGAAATAAACCACAATAAAATCTTCAATATTGTCAGGCTCACAAGTAAATGAAAAATCAAGTCTATCTCCCACAATGTTATATATTTTGAATACAAATGGATTGATAATGCTTAGTACAAGATACAGCCCATACAAACACCAACATACTGTGATTCTGTGCAATGCTTTCTTAATCATTTCGCAATTCCTTTCATAAAAGCCCCACCGGAGGGAACACTTGCGAAATGTGCAGAGCATGTCTGCTTTTCTCCGGTGGGATTGTTTCGTTTGCAAGTGTTCACTTTGTTTCGCTCCGTTAGGACGCTATGTTCTTTCTTGCTTTTTTAATATCTTCCTGCATTTTACGTAACAGATAGTTACGCACGACAGATGTTGGGGGCAATCCTTCATTTTCCGGCAACGAGCAGTATGTGTTCACAGTGCTTATGAGTGTCCTGTCAACTGCTTCATCCTTGCTGTAGTGCAATGTGTTGATTGTTCTCATTTTCTTCTTTCTCTGCGTCCTTGCCATAAATGCTCCAAAATTACTTTATCTTTCTATCGTCAGATTATAAATGTTTCTTTAAGATAAAGCAAGATAAAAATAGAAAGAAATATATAAAAAAAGATGGAAGTGGTTACAAATACTTGCTATATCTGTACTTATAAAGAGTTTGCTTTCAAGAGGAATTTTTTAGAAGGAGATATTATTATGGCTACCAGAGAGCAATTTAACATGAAATTGAATAGTAATGTTGTTGAATTATACGAGTCTTTATATGAAAATCTCGGCCCGCCAAAATACAAAATTATCGAAGCGGCTATTGAGGTATTCGCTGCATTGCCAAAGGAGGCTCAGTATGTTCTGAAGTCTCAGGATGAGTCTGACCGAAAGGCAATTCTCGACCTAATTCGTGCAATGAATGTAAAAGGCCAGAAAGGTAAGCGTGCTTAGTATGTTTTTCTCGCTCTTTTTCAAAGTTAATAATAGCAGGTTTTGACATGATACACCCCAAAATCAAAGGATTAAAACGCCAGGATGGTTTCCGCGTGCCGCTTCGTTTGTGTCATCGTGGCTTTCTCAAGTATGAAAATAACAAATGGTATAATAAAGTCAATAGGAAATTCCTAAAAATCGTATAGGAAAAGGATAAAAATAAAATGGGCAATCATATTAAAACTATAGGCTTAATGCCGCCCGTAAAAGCGTGCCGGGGTTTCCTTATCTCCCTTCCTGCCCTCTGGGCAGGCTTCGCGCCTCGGCACGTGCAAATAATAAGCGGAATGCTTTTAAAGTATATGAAAGGTTGAGAAATGAACAATATCACTGAGTTTGGAATTTCAAGCTAGCAATCTGGCCCCTGTGTCTTATCTCGCTTTTTCCTCTCCCTCCAAACGCAGGGGCTTCTTTTGAAAATATGTATTGGAAATTAATACAATTTACATTAATACCATTTTGGATAATTTTAGTTCTACGCCAACAGTGGAAACGGAGAAGAGAGATTTGGAACGGTTCTTGGGAGCATCGCTTCAAAGAAATTATCGCGATTTTAATAGTACTTGGCGTGTTAATTTATCTGTTACTTATACCAGCCAAGCAATAATATAGACCCCGCCGAATCGAGCAGGAAATAACTTAAGTATTCAAGGGCCGGTTCTTTATTACCTTGTCTTTAATACGATTATCCACTGCTGCTCCGAAGCCAAGCAAAGCCAGTAAGCTAACTGCAAGACCAGCCGGATTTATCTCACCACCAGAAGCAGCTAATGCTCCAAGCTCACCGATCCAATTCTTGATTTCGTCCTGCTTGTCAAGTTCCTGCATTTTATAAGCAGCTACCTGGGTAAGTTTTTCAAGCTCCAATTCTAACCTTGCTGCTTCCGAGGAAATTTCTACATTAAGCTCGTTTCGTGTTACCATTTTATCAGGCTGCACGATAGAAGTAACCTGAGACTCACAGCCATTAATCCATACCAGAAGGCTGGCAACAATAATTATTGCTACAGTAAGCCCTTGATTATGACTCAGTATTTTCTTAATCTTTTCTATTAACGTTTTCATTTTTAGCCCTTTCTAATAGCTTCATCTACTTTTTGAAATTCTTTGTTCAGGCGATGAAATTTAGCCATATCAGGTGGTATGGCCGAAAACGCCTCTTCTATTTCAACTTTTAGTTTCTCTCTTTTTTCTTCGAGAGCCAGTTTCCCTTTCGCTTTCATTGTTTTTCCCTTTAATTCACTGATAAATTTGCTATTCGAACCGCCAGCGCTGCATAAGTAGCTGATACACATATCATTCCTACCAAAATAGAAATTACCAATACAGCCCAGTTAGGCAATCTGTCCCGTACTTTTTCAAGAGTTTCCCATTGTTTCTTATCGCTATCTTTCAAATTTTCCAATTCATTAGCCATGCCACTATGCTCCATACAACAAAAATTATGCGTTTCACTTTCTTCCATACGTTTCCCTTCGCTTATTCCCGTATTATTCTTTTTTAATAGAAATATCTTTTTCTGATTTCTCTAAAGCTTCCACAAGTTCAGATATCTCCTTATCGCTATAATGTTTGTTCTCTCTTAGCCAATCCCTGAATCCGTCACGGTCTTTTTTCGACATACTCCCCCAATAATAATATAGAGGCGCTCTCCACAAAGCTATTCTGCCCGCAATGCCTTCTTCTGTTTCGTATCGCTCACTTTCGAATGCGAGCTTAACCGCCCCTTCGTAATCTCCTTTTGCTATCATGTTATCAAGGTTTTCGTCAATCTCACTTCGGTCTATATCCTGTTCCATATTAAATTGACGGAACAATCTGCCGAATTTCCCGCCTGGGCCAAGATAATAACTTCGACCGGACACCATTTTTTTCAGGTCGGATGCTTGTTCTTTCCAGTCTGTCCAGATACTCAATGCTTTTGCAAGTGCGGTAATTGTTTTGGTTTTATCCTGTTCACGACCTCTTCTGGTATAAACAAAAGCAATCGCCATCTGTGTTAATATTTTCTGAGGTACTGTCTTATCCTTGTCCTTCCAGTTCAGGACATCTCGATATACCGGTGTACCTAATTTGAAAAATTCACCAAATGGGTCATTACTCTGTTTGAAACGCGGCCCCCCACTAACTCTTACAATCAAAGAAGGTATAGGGGCTAAATTCAATGCTAAAGTATGACGTAGCGTTCTTTGTGTTAATTTAGCCCCTTCCAATAGAGGGTCGGATAAAGCATATACGGTATCGGTATTAGTTTCAGGATTATGAACTACTAAACGATAGCCTTTCTCGGTGCGCACATCTCTTTTTTCGCCTGTCTTATATAATATAGCGGCAGCAACAATAGCCGGTAGGCCCCATTGAACGAACATCTTATAAGCTACCGTTCTTACGATAGGAGCTAAATGTCGCCATTGTCCCTGATATACTCTTGAAGCTTCGCCCCAGAAATACCTGAAATTACCAGCTCGATAGGTAGGAACAAATATACCCTTGCTTAGCCATCTTTTCGTCGACTTGGGCATCTTAGCGTAATTGACCATTGCATCATTTACCCATTCAATCTTTTCTGAGTCCGACATTTCCATCAACATCGGACTATCTTTAACAGCTTCGTAACAGGCGATACGCATTATCTCGTCCATGTTCCATGTAGTCATATCATTGAACTTACGAAGGTTCTTCAATAGATTCGCCGGATTGAGGCTTTCTCCGATTATCCTTGCAGCTTTCTCGCCGGAAGTTTCTCGGATATGGTTTAACATTTGCTCGGTTATCTCAGTAACGGCAGGAGTATAATTGACTACGTTATTAAATAACCCGCCTTTTCTCAGCTTCTCATACTCAGCGCCTTTCTCAGTCCATATCTGCACGGCTTTCGGTGGATTTATACCGAGTTGTCCAGTTTCGACCTTCACTTCGGGAAGCACTAAAGGAGCAAAGCCCTTAAAGCCCGCCGCACGCCATAACTGAACTGCGTCGTTCTTAGTCATTACAAACGGATTGTAAAAACCGATTATCTTCAATCCGAAATTAAGTTTATCATAGCCACGTTCCAGCATTTCATTACCTCGGCTATATGTGATTTCTTGTAATGCCTCGGCAATAGGAATAGGATATTTTCGGTATGTGCGTTTATGTCTGGGCTTTCCTTCCTCTACCCACGCCTGATGCTGAACACTTGCAGGAAATATCCTTTCGTCTAACCTTACCCAATCGTCAGGAGCTTTATCTTCAGGTAAAGACAGGTTCGGATTCTCGTTAATGGCCGTTATCAAATCATTTGCCATTTCCGCTCTTGCTATTTCATGTGCCATGTGTGCATAAGAGACAGCTAACGGTGCTCTTTTTAGTCCTAATTCCTCAGCTTTCTCGTAGGTAGGTATCTGACGACCTAATACACCAGTCGGCTTTTTACTGATACTTCGCTTAAACCTTGCCCATAGCCTTTTTCCTGCCGATGTTTTCTGGTAGTAATGATGCAGGTATTGCAGGCCTTCAGCCTCTTTTAGAGCAGTTTGAATATTACCTATTTTCTCCTGATTCGGTTCTTTCTTGGCCTGCTCTTTTTCCAGCATCTTCTCAAGACGGGCTTTATATGTGTTCGGCCAATCTGCCGGATACCCTAACGCTTCGAGCCTCTTTCCGTATTCCTCAATACCCTTTTCAAGAGTTTCAAGGTGCGGTTTCAAGTCGTCCGGTAAATCGTATTTCTTCGGATTCTCCCGATGGTTCTCAATCGCCCTTTCCTGCTCGGTAGTTAATTTACCGAACTTCTCAATAGCGTCTTTGGCTATGGCTTTAGGTAATTCCCTGACCTGTTCCTCATACTCAATTAGTGATTTCTTTACTTTAGGCTCAAGACCACCAAACCTTGTAACGACCTTTGCCGCTTTTTCACCTGTAGTCTTTATCTGTTCTCCGGCTTCAGCTAATGGAGTCAAATCTACATGCCCTGAACGTACCTTTAACTTTACTACAGGCTTTGCCTTCTCTGCCTTTAGACGACTTGGCCCAAACCATCTTTTGGGCTCTCTTGAGTATTGTTGCCATCCTATGCTTTGTAAATACTTTCTTTCTGCTGTTGTGGGGTTTTTCGGCAAAGTTACAACATCAAACTCACTTGCGGGACTATCCATTGAAAAAGGCGCACCCTCGACACTGTTCTTGGCAGCACTCTTTGTTACTGAGAGTCTTGAGCCTTCTGGTAATTTGTCTAGTTCTATCCCCTTCCCTTCTGCTACAGGCTTTGTAGGCTCAACAGGTTTCTCGGTAGGCTGTTTGGCCTCAGACGGCTTCTGGGGGGCTTTAGCTTTCTTAGGGGTAATCTGCTTAGCGGGCTTAGTTTGCTTACTGACGGCTTGTTTCGCAACAGCTTTCGGTACTGTAGCAAGTGGCGTGGTTCTCTTAGTGACAGTATCGACGGCTTTATTGTATTTACTCCTTATATCATTAAGATTCTTGCCATGCCTTGCCCCCCACTGCTTAGGGGTCATATTACCACCCCTTACTTCGGCGGCGTCCCGGACAGATTTGGCTATACTCTTGGAGTCTTTGACTGTAAAACCTTTTGACTGAATCTCTTTGGCTATCTTAGCCTCAAAGCCCTTACCCCTTACAAGATGCGGGAATTGTTTGAGCGCACCTAACGTCATAGGAAGAAAGAACGATACTGCTATATCTTCAGGATCACCGCCCTCGGCTGCTGTGATTCCCGCCAACACTCCACCCTGACCTGCCAGTTTGCCAACTTTGCCTATATTCGTAGCCGCGGGTATCTTACCGACCAAACCGAGAGAGCTTGCAAGCAATACTCCCATTCCCGGCGTGCCGTCATCCACTAAATTAACGACCTCAAAAGCCGCTATCTCTGCTACTGCACCACTACCGCCTACGAACTTTCTGGCTATAGCAAGCTTCGTAACAAACGCCCCTACTCCCGTAACTATTTCAACACCTTTTTCAGCCACACCTTCAGCCGGTGGTGTTTGTAAAGATGGCAACTGTCCTTGTATTCTTTGGTTTACTCTGGCCTTTGCCTTAACAAAAATTTCAGGTATCTCCGACGAATCTACCTCCCTGCCGGTTTCCTCTTTTATCCTGCGTATTTCTGTTAAGGCTTCCATCTGAGTATCAAGTTCACCAAATGTACTGTACTTCTGGATATTCTTAAAAGGTTGAACAAAAGCCTTATTTACAAAGCCGTAAAACCCCCGTTTTAAGAGTCCCGGCCTTTCAATTTTTTCACCGTTACGTGCATCTGCTATTTCCTCGGCATTAATAAGAGATATTTCCAATTCGACTGCCACGTCTAACGAATCATCTACTCTCTTACCTATATCGTTCGGGTCGGCAGGCGGCTTGGACTCATCTAATACAAGTCTTGGTTTGTCTAATACAAGCTTTGGCATTAATCTTCAATCCTATATTTTTTACCATCTCTAATAACCTTCCAGATTCCATCTTCTAAAAATGCGTCTGGATATTCTTCGTAAGGAGATTTTTGTATTTGTCCAGAAATCGCCTGATTAAAACCTCTCGTAAACGCTTGCTCAAGCTTCCTTTGTTTTGCCTCTCTCTCTTTGGCATCGGCTATTCTATCTACTTGGTCTTGTTTTAGCTGTTGGGGTGTTTTCTTGTATAATGCCTCAAATATCTTGCCTTGTTTTCTTATCTCGACGGCATCGGCTTCTGGATTTTCGGTAAGCCATTGTCTTATAGCGGCACGGCATCTATCGAGATTATCCGATTCAAGCTGCCTATGCTCGTTAATCTCTAATATCTCCTCGTCAGACTTTCCTTTTATTAATGCTGTAAATCCTTCAGTGTCTTTGGATGGTATAGTAAGAAGCTGCTTTGTGAAGCTCATCATTCTTTCAGCCATTTCACTGTCACGATGTGCGTCAAATTTTCTTTCTGATAAACTATATAGCTCATCATAAGTGCCTTCATCTATCGTATAATCATCGTAACGTGCTTTATTAAGAGCTTCCCTGAAGTCTTTTATTTTGCCGCTATCATCTATTCTGTAAGCCATTGTTTCCAATGCGCCCTTAGCTCGCTGGTCAGTCTCTATAGGCTCGCCTTTAGCCCTGCGCTCTATCGCCATGCGCTGACGTTCAAACCAAGAGAATTGTTCCTTTTCGTCAAGATTACTGCTCTCAATGGCAGAGTCTGCTTGTTCACCTGAACGTATTAATTTTGATATTTTGTCCCTGTCCTCTTCCCTCTGAAGCTCCAGTTCTTCCTCGGCTTTTTGTTCAGTAAGAGCAGATTGAGTTCTGGCGTATCTTTCTCTGTCATCAATAGCGTATTGTTTGTATTTGGCAGATTCTTCTCTGGAATATGCACCGAGCTTTGCTCCTTTGGCAAGATGAACGAAATATTCCCGACCGTCACCGGTCTCTATATACCTTTGCCTTTCCTCATATCCAACTGCCCGGAAATCATCATCTATTCTGGCCTTCATATATTTATTTTTATCGTCATTCCAAAAAGGTGATAAAGTAGTCAGCCAGTTATTATATACTCTCGCCGCACGTTTATTTTTCGGAGTAAGCGCCTGCCTATTCTCAAGAGACTGCTCGTAAGCCTTATCGTAATCGTCCGGGTCTATAGCCTCTAATGATATGAGAAATCTGTTATGCTCTTCTCTCGCCTGGGCTTTGGCTTTAGTGAATTGGGTATCCGCCTGTTGTAAGTCCCATTTTTCACCCAAATTCGTTAATACACTACCCGCCCCGCTTATCGCTCTGGCTACCTCCCGACCACCTGTCCTAACGTCATAATTGGCGAGAACATTAGAAGTCTGTCCCGATATTGAACGATTTGACCTGTATATTTCATACGCCATATTTAATACCTCAACATTGTTGCTTTTCCGGTATTAGTAAGACCATCGCCACCGCCGCCAGGGTTAAATCCTGAAAGTAATGATGTACCAGCCTTTATATAAGAAGCTTTACGAGCCATACGCCCTCTTTTCTTAGCCATGATACCCTGAGTTGCATACATTCTGCCTTCCTGTCTCGCTCTATCGGCAGCCTTCATACCCTCGTAGCCTATCAGCATATTCTCGTATTCAAGTTCGGCAAACTGCTCATCTTCCAGAGCGGCAGTAGCCCCCGTATCCAGTTCAGCGCCGGAAGCGGCCAGCTTGGTCCTCAAGCTTCCCATTATCCGCCTTGCATTTTTAGCCTGTCTTAAAGAGTCAAGCCTTGTCTTCTGTTCTATAGCGCGGGCTTCACGCTCCTTTACCTCTTGATTGTATAATCCCATCTTATAAGCGGCGCTGCCCTCTTTCTCCGCCGCTCGACCTTCCATTATCTGACCGCCAGCCATTAATAATTGAGCCATTATATTATCCTCTTATAAAGATAAGCGTCCCTGTCGCCGTAAAATAATTCCATATTGGATTCTCTCTCGAACCCCAAGTGCTGTACCGTTCTTATAGCCTCTGGAAATTCAGGGTCGATATAAGCCTGAAGCCTTTTTATTCCTTTGTCCTTAACGAACCCTTCCATCCATTCTTTAACTACCCTATATACTGTTTGAATATGCTCTCCGGCGTGATGAGTCAAATCGAGCCAGCACCATGTAGTAGTATGATTTATTAACCGAAAGCCACCAGACCCCAAGAGCCTTCCTTCGTGTTCCAGCGAAAAACTGTATTCAGTTGTTTCCGGTGTATTCTTGAAGATTCCCCTTGAGGCCGAATGGTCTTTAAGATATTCGTAATCTTCGTCTGTCATTTCCCTGAAATTAATCTGTTACCTCCTTTTGTGGTATAATCGCTCTCACAGTGCAGGGTAAAGGGGCGTTACCCGATATTACAAAATGGTCTTCCTCGTCATAACCAGCGTTATGGTCGGCCGTTAAGTCACCTGTATATAAAGCTGAGCCGAACTCGTTTCCTTTACCTGTAAAGTTCTTCAGGCTATCAGTATCCTTACCATACTTAGCACCGAGAGTATTCAGGAAGCTAACAACCACCTGAGCTATTCTCGCCTTCGAGCCTTTCGTAGTTGCCGTCTCTGTTGTTATATCTAATCTCATAGGCTCTAATTCATATCTGTACGGAAGTCCTATCGTAGCCTTGCGAACGAAATTATGGGCGTGCGGCGATAATACCATTGTAGTTATTTCACCGTCAGTTACAGTCTCGGAGTCATATTCACTCGTTACATCGTCAACGTCCGTTCCGCATATAGCTACTGTCTCGCCTTCCAAGTGGTCGAGTCCTGTAAAGATATTCTCAACCTGTTGGGCTGTACCACCTGATACATATTCGCCCCAGTCGTCCGAATTAACGGCTGCACCCGGTGACGGTGAGGCGGATATACTTGCCGAGATAGATGCACTTATCGACTGGCTCGCTGATATGCTCGCTGAGGCCGAGGGCGAACGACTAATCGAACGTGAAGAAGAAATCGAGGCCGATAGGCTCGGACTCGTAGAAGCGGAGATTGAAGCTGAAATCGACGCCGAGGAAGATATTGATGCAGAGGTCGATGCCGAAATCGAGGCGCTAATCGAAGCTGAAACACTCGGTGATATTGACGCTGATAACGAAGCACTTGGCGTCGCTGATATGCTTGCGCTCACAGAAGCGGAGATACTTGCAGATAAGGATGGAGATACACTCGCTGAGAGAGAGGCCGAAATAGACGGTGACGCGGAGACGGAGGCCGAGATACTGGCACTCACACTCTCCGACTGACTCGCCGAGGCCGAGATTGATGCACTAATCGATGGAGAGGCTGAAACTGATGCCGATATAGACTCAGAGGGCGAAGCGGAGATACTGGCGCTAATGGACGCACTGGCGCTTATGGAGGCAGAGACAGAGGCGCTCGGCGCATACGATGATTGAATAGCAACAGTAATAGCTGCCCATTCTTCCGACGCTGTTAAGGAAAATGCCGCCGTGCCAGTTGACCCTGCGCTTGCCTGAGTTTCCCAAGCCGCACCAGCAGAAACGGCAGTTGCGTCATCAACTGTTATAACTGTAGTCCCTGACGGTTCTCCGCCATCTTCTGTAATATCATTATCTTCGGCTGCGAAAATTCTTAGAATCAGAGAATCATCTTTTGTGGTTGTTACTGTCGGACAGGTAGGTGACGCAGATAACCCAGACGCAAGACCACTAATATTGATAGGAGTTGAAGTGTCATGGCCTGTAATACGCATTATAAAGCCATAAGTAAAATAACCGTAAAATGGGTCAAACTCATAATCCGATGGTTCTGAGGCTCCTGCAACTTTATAGGCGGTATAAACAGAATGTGAAACTGCGTCGAGTTCCTGTATAGTCGTCCATCCTGCAGGCGCGCTATAACCACCTGCGTCGCAAGCCATACTCACTACAGCAACCATTAAGTCATCTTCGACAACTCCGTCTGGCTTGTCTATAGTTAGGTCACCGAAACCTGAAGCTTCTGCAAAACTTTGGTACGCTGGCGCTGTCATTTGTTCTTCCTCCGCTGCTCGGCTGAGTATAGTTCCGCTGCAATATCCTTTACCGGCTGCTTATAGCCTCGTTGCTTTTTAAGTATCTTGGCTACTGCTTCCCATTTCGCCAGTTCCTTCACTTTCTTTTCCTGTGGACTCATCTTCTTTTCTGTAAATGGACTTACGTATCCGGGTCGCGTGCGAGGGTCTGTCCATTTAGTCTTCCTGCCAGTTAAAAACTGTCCCATAACTATTATTCCTATTATCAATATTATTTTCATTAGCTCGGGCTCGCACTTACGGACGATGATACCTGCTCGAAATATTCCAGACTGAAAGTATCGGTAGTAGCATCTGCCACCGTATAGACATTGCCATTCAATTCAGTCATTCCAGTTATTCCCGTAAAATATACATTGTCTCCGTCACTAAAGCCGTGAGCGGCTGCGGTAATTACAATAGGAGAGGCGTTAGTAATTCCGGTTATTGTAACTGCATCGCCGCCGTCCCAGTTAAGGCCGTCATCAACGAACCAGCAATCTTCCAAATCAACGTCAACCCTCGGCTGCATCTGTTCTATATGCCTGACTGTAGAGCCATCCACTGTCCTCGATACACACAGCCAGACCTCATCTTCGTTCGTACCCGGTATGACGGATACTGAATCACAAGAGGCCGACGTACCCCCTAACGGATGTTCCGACCATGCTATAACATTCTGGTCACGCTCATAGACCATTGAGAGCAATTCTCCAGTCGCAAGAGTACACCAGAGAATCAGGTCGGGGTTCTTCTGGAACGCCATCGATGTTATACCGCCTAAAGTAATATGTTCAGCCAGAGCCGCCAGATCGGTAGATTCAAATTTCTGCTTGGCGTCAACGTAAGTCATTTCCCTTATCTTACGACCTACGTAATCGACGAAAAGAATTGCCGAGCCGACAGCTAAAGGCTGTATCTTCTTCGAGCCGTAAGCGGTCTGCTGTTTAAGGTCGAAGTTTTTCCAGGTTAGCTGCTCGTCTATCGACGTGGCCTTCATTCGCCATTCACCGCCGTTAGTACCGATACACAGAGCCTCCATAGCCGAGAGCCATCTGATACTATTGCGTTTGTCTGCGGCCATTGTCACCCAGAACGCACTGTCGTCTGTCTTGGCCTCATCGAAATTCTCATAATCACCGGAGGCCGAGAGCCATATAGTCTGGGGCTGTCCTGTTGTTCCTGCATAAATTGCTCGCTCTTCGAAGAACGTAAACGACGAAGGCCATCCCTCATCATTACTCCACGCCCCCTCGTACCATCTAAGTGACGTTTCTGTAGAAGCGAACGGAACTATGACATCGGCAGTAACAACTGTAGAGCTTGTAAAGCCACTCACCCTTGCTATACCGTCCTGCATGGGATTGTGTACTGTTATAGTTCCATTGACAGTACCACTTGTATATTCCTTGATATAGGCTCTGTACTGTACGTTATTAGAATCTTCGGTATATGTCTTATTGGTATTTAATCTCGCTTCCGACGTACTTACAAACGGCCTGAATATCTCCCAGCCCTCGTTATTCTCATTACGCTGTAATTCCAATACCGCATCCCATGTCCCGGTTGTTGAAAATGTAAATTCACCTTTAACATCTATTGCCTGAGTGAAAGGGCCAACTGCAGTACCAGGACCTTTAACGTAAGTTATATCTCTCGGATGGGTTATTTTGAATAATGCTCCGATATGACTTGAATTAAACGTTGCTGACGATGCGGTAAGGGTAACGGCATTTGCCTCGCCCCAAGCCTCAAGCTCGTTTAGAGATATTTGGGCCGTTGCCGTACTGCCCCAGTTAGTTTTACCATACATATACAATCTGATAGCGGTAACATTAGTCCACGTTCCCTCTACCTCGTAGTCCGTATTAGTGCTTGAGGCCACTGATGTCCATGCTCCACCACGTTGAACTGAACAGGTTACAGTTCTTGCGGCGAATCCGACAGCGGAATACCAGTCGAGAAGATACCTTATTTTCGTTATAGTCGATGCGCTATCGAGTGTAATCATTACAGTAAAATATGCCGTCGCAGTCTTGAACTGTTGATATACCGATGTAGTATCGGTGGCCGACCTTCGGTAATAAGTCGTATAATCACCATCGTTTATATTAGCAATCGCACCGGAAGCCGTACCTGAACCACTTACAACCGAGGCCACTGCCGCACTATAGGAACTCCCGTAATTATGAGCGTCTGAAATCGTATGGTTTCTTCTACCACTCGGCTTCAAGGTAATATCGTCGTCATTAGCCAGGTCGTTCCTTTTCTTGAACGGCCCGTCATTTACAGCTATAGTCGATAGGTCGAAAGTCGTTGTACTTGTCCTTGTAAGCTTTCGAGGCTGATAATTCTTATGAATTATCCACATCGTATCGGCGATTTGTCTTACCTGAAGCTCTAACAGGTCGTCTTCCTGATATGGTGTAGGGGTTTCACAGATAGGATAATCGTCGTCGTCAAGGTCTGCCGTCACCCAGTCGGTAAAGTTAGTATTCGGCTCACCGCCAGCACCGTCGCCTGAGCCGCTTGAGGATGTATGCGCAACAAGACATCGATAGATAGTTCCTGAATAAGTAACAAACTGACCCATCTTATAGTCTGTAGCGTCAGCCCATGCAGTAGGAGAAAGAACACCAACCACCCTTGCTCCATCGTAATAAAATCTTATGTATTCCTCCCCAAACTCACATATATAGGCAATAGCATCGGAATAAGAAAAGTCCTCCATCCGAATGGTACTGTCACTATTCTTTGCAGTGCCTCTATACTTAGTACCCGGCCTTCGTTCGGCACTGCCGTAAACACGCGGAATGAAGTTATCAGCGGTTCGACAGCCAGAGACATATTTCTGGACATCAGACCTTGCATCTATCTGAGGACTCAGTTCGCCGGAATTAAAAGATAATACTGGAAAATCACTCATCTAATATTCTCCATTCTGCTGTTTGTACCAATCCATTTTCGACTTTTAGCCAGTTCACATATCCTTCAAAAGATGGTAATGGTGATGGACTGGCGCTTACCGAAGCTGATATAGAAGCTGAAATACTTGCCGATAGCGAAGGTGAGATAGAAGCACTAATCGAAGCGGAAATTGACGGTGACGCGGAGACCGAAGCTGATAATGATGCGCTTATCGACGGACTTGCACTTATAGAAGCAGACAGCGAAGGTGACACACTTGCCGAAATCGAGGCTGAAATGCTCGGTGAAGCAGATATACTCGCCGATACACTGGCTGAGGGCGATGCGGAAACGCTCGCACTAATAGAAGCACTGGCAGAAGCGGAAATCGATGCGGAAACACTCGGAGAAATCGAGGCTGATAGGGAAGCCGAGATACTTACTGAAGCTGAGACCGAGGCGGAAATGCTTGCAGATAAGGATGGAGATTCTGAAGCTGAAATTGAAGCGGAGATACTCGGTGAGGCTGAGACAGAAGGCGATATGGATGCGGAAATCGACGGTGAAATACTGGCTGAGAGAGAAGCGCTTATCGAGGGCGAAGCAGAAATAGAAGCACTAATACTTGCCGAGATACTCGGTGATACCGAAGCCGATAGAGATGCACTTATTGATACAGACGCAGAAACAGAGGCGCTTACAGATGCAGAGACACTACCCGCCGTATATCCGCCGAGAATAGCCCACTCGTTAGGGTCTCGGAACATGCAAAACGGCTCAAGATATATCTGCTGGATTTCTCCGGCAGATAAAGCCCTGTCGTACATATATATATAAGAGATATAGCCCTGATGCCAACTATCGTAAACCGTATCGCGCAAAGCACAACCAAATTCCAGAGGGGCAGCGCCGGCATTCATACTGTTATAAGTGCCTTCCAACGCCTTTGTTGCACTTGAATCTATTATACCGTTTATCGCTATATCCAGACCAGCCTGATTCCCTGAGCCGGTATATCTGAAAACTGCCTGCGTCCAGGTATTAATCGGTACGGTTTCATTGGTTGTAATTTTTATTCTGTCGGTCGGCGAGCTATCCAATAATTGAAAATATAATTGGCCGGCAGTGTTGTGTGCTATGTAATATTCGCCGTCAAAAGACAAGTCGTTATATTTATTTACTAAAGGTCGGCTTACCGATAAATCGGTCGTGTAAAATCCGACAACAATCGTAATTGGTTTATCTGTACTACCATCACCGAAAGAAAGCTCGTCTGCATCACCAACGAGAACATAATCGTTACCCGAACCATCAAAATATAGAGCCGGACCAGAATTGCCAGAGACCCAGGACGTATCACCTTGCAGAGTACCGTTAAATTTATTGAAGTAGTTATCATGGGCTGTACCACCAGCGCCTGCATTCATCAGCCAGCAGCCGATAAGACCTTTTGTAAAGCTGTGGCCTTTGGATAAAGGTGTCCCTAAAGGCGGTTTCAATAATGGATTATATGGTATAGTCATTTAGTAAGAGATAGGTATAGCCCGCCCCTCATCCTCTGCGTCTGTTGACATTGCAAGCTTGCCCAATAATATGCAGTCGGTCGTAATATCGAAGTCGGCCAGGTCGGACGGCCATAAAGAATTGTCGTAAGACCATTCCATGTACAAGTCCATCGTACCATCCGTCGAGTTCACGTCAGCTATACATTTGAACAGACCGGTAAATCCCATATAAAGGTTGGTTGTATTATCTATAACCGTACCTTCGGTCTGAGCGGCAGCGGCGAGAGTCCCCGCTGCGTCGAGCAGGGACGTAGTATCCTCGATAAGATCACCCTGAAACATTGCCCCCGACGTCATTTTCCAGGGCGTAATATGTACCTCTATTCTTGCCGCATTGTTATAAGTAAACGTCTGGTCGGTCGAGTTTAATACTCTGAATCGATAAAATTCTGGTAACATTATGGTTCCCTCGCTTCTATATTAGTGTCTAACGCCGTTTCCAAGTCACTTACTTCGGTAGCGATAGCTTCTTCTGCCAACTGCTGAGCGTATTTAACTAAAAACTTGTCCCATAGAATATTTGCCAGCTCCGCCTTCTTCGGGCCGGTTGACATATCTCCGTTTTCAATAGTAACTACATGAGTCGGACCCGCATCTACGGCTATATCAGCGGAGATATTTATAATCTTATTCGTTATGTCCAAAACCGTTATTGTTGATTCACAAGTTACTGCCATTTTAACTCCTTCTTCTTGCGACTCCCCCCGCAAGGAGTCTTGTTAATCTCTTTTATAAATTCTTTGTACCTTCCCTTAGTTTTGCCCCAGAAAGGTATCCCGTCGAATAGCTCGTATTTCTCTTTGAATCTGTCGGTCTTTGTATAATTCCTGCCGTGACGTATATCGATGTTCGGCCATTCGGAAAAGAACTCACCTATCTTGTGGTTCGTAATGATATTGCCTTTATGCTTACCGGGTTCCGTGCCGTGATGGACTCTTACATTAATGCCTCTTCTGTAGGCGTTTACTCTTTCCACGTAATGACTCTCGGCAAGTGACTTGTTCGCCGACAACTGACTTAATGCCCCGAAACAGTAAGAGCAAGTAGAAGCCTGTCCGGTTTTTGAATTGAGCCAGTACCTATTACTGTTGTAGTAAAACGTATCATCTTTCGGCGGGTTAAAATCGAAATGACTTGGATGGTATATTACATCATGCTCAGCGAAAAAGACTGTATCTGCCCATAGAGCCTGTATGCCCCTTAATATCTGTATGCACATCGACTCATGGCTTCTTCCAATCCCCCCAACTACGATATTAGGTTTTTCATAAATCGGCCTATGAGAGACCCATACTATCGGGATATTACCTGCCGAGAGCTTAAGTCTTTTCCTTATAATCTTGGCGAATGATTCCCTTAGAATATTATCAGTATAATAGACTATCCCTTTAGCTGGCATATTTGAGCCTCCACTTCTTAGGGATATGCCTGGGGTCTGCCTTCATTTTCATCTGGTTTTCGTAGTAAGTAGCTTCGTCTTTCCAGATACGGACAGGCATGGTATGTACGCCCATTTCTTTTAAGATAACCAGTCTTCTCATCCCTTTTCGGATAATCTTCCTGTCACCGACCTTCCACATATCAAGCGGTTCGAGTATTCCCTCTTTTTGGATACTCTTTATAAGAGCAAAGGCGTTCTTGATTTTTCGCACGACGTGACGCCTGCCTTTATCAGAAACTTCAGGCAGTAAGTCGTGGGGGTTAAGATGATTTATGAGATATTCATAATAATCTGTTTCCTCAAATACGAACGATTTATCATCAAGTACAAGTCTTGCGAAATTACTGAAACTATAGAAGAAGTTCTCACAACATTTATCAGGATTGGCCTTCAGTCTGGTATGCTCATCCATATCGGGATGGTCTTTTGTATATTTTTCCAGAAACGCACGGCACTTTCTCTTTTCACAATAAGAGAACCTGTCGTTCCAGACGTCCTCGACATACATAGTATCGCAGAGAGCATCTTTAGGAGTTGTAACGTCCCAGCCGGGCGGTTTGAACTTATCTATCAGCCAGTTAAATTTTCGTTTCTGTAAAGACCATTTATTATTTAGCCAGAGGTTACGTGAATACTTTCTCGCCCTCTCCTGATCTGAACCTCGTATATGGTATGGAAAGCCGAATGCCCCCGTCGTTCTGAATACGTGAGCGAACCACGTGTTCTTATTGACTTTGAGTGAACCGCCAGACAGCCACGCCTTGAGCGCGACTTCACATCCGACCTGACCCCAGCTTCCATGCTTCTCATCGAGACCCCCTAACTCAAAGAACCTTTCTTTATGCTGAAACCAGCAAGCGCCCTGACCGTTCATTACATCAACAATATCGCCTTTGGCTTGAGGTCTTTTTTCGTACTTGCGCCAATACTGGACTCTAAGGTTCTTGTCCATATACATGAAGTCGGTGCGCTTATGCTTTCGCGGCTTCCATATATACTCTATTTTCATTTGTGCCTGTTCCGGCTTAAGACCCTCCTGTAAGCATTGCGGACATATATTTATCTTATGAGGACTAAATTTATCTTGATAAAATCTATGTCGAACATTACCGTCTGATTCATAACATACCCAGTCGAAGGCGTGGAGATTGTACATTCTCGGTATTACAGTCCAGTTATATTCGCAGTTCTCGGCAAGCTTGACATCAAACCCGTTATCAAATGTGGAGTGACCGTCCGTCTTTAATATATATTTACCCTTTGCAATTTTTGCGGCTTCGTTCACTGCCTTTCTTTGCCCTATCGGTTCGTTAAAGTGAATTAACGTAACTCTGGGATCTTCTTTTACTCTCGGCTTGTCCCAACAGCCGTCGAGAACTGCGATTATTTCTATTTCCCCTTTCGCCGCTGCAAGAGTAGTCTCTATCGTCTTGGCGAGCAGGAACTCATTTCGTGATGGTATTAGTACGCTTAACATTTTTCCCAAAAGAAACTATTACATTCCTTCCCTTTTCTCTCTTCTTTATCTGTTATAAAAAAGCTTATCTTATGCGCGGTTGTATATGCGTTTACCGCATTCATTACATGTCTTTCGTATCTCTTGTAATAGTCATGCCCCGATATAATTCCACCCTTCCTCACTTTTCTCGACCAGTGAATCAAGTCCTGAACCACTGCGTTAAAATGATGATTGGCGTCTATATAAACGAAGTCCAGCGAACCGTCCTCGAAGTCTTCTACAGCTTCGAGACTATCCTTTTTTACAATTATGAATTTACCCCTTCTTATATACCTTTTCATTACCCTCTGCATTGTTTTGAATGAGCCTTGACGCTGCCAGTGGTCTATCCCGAAAAGCGTTACGTTAGGGACAGTCTTACATATATCAAGAGCGTTCCTTCCTCGATAGACACCTATCTCAGCACCGACCTTATATCCGTTTACGGCAAACGTCTCGTAAAGTCCGTGACGGGTCATTCCCTTTATTTTCTTTGCCATTTTTCCCATCCAGGTACAGGCCAGAACTTCTTTAATAGCCAGTTAAATTTTCGTTTCTGTAAAGGCCATTTATTATTGAACCACAAGTCTTTTGCGTAGGCGTGAGCGTCTCTTACAACCTGTCTCGGAAGATAATAGAATCTACTGGTAGTCTTGAAATTGTCTCTGGTATGTTTGCGACCTCTCTGCCAGTGGGCGTACCATGTATTCTTATTTACAACCAGTCGCCCGCCGGAAAGCCACGTCTTATTCCCTATCTCACAGCCCATAGCGCCCCAGTGACCGTGACCTTCGTCGAGACCGCCATGCTTCCAGAACCTGTCTAAGTAAAGGAACCAGCCGGAACCCTGACAGGTCATTACATCATCTATCTCACCGTTAGAACGCTTGCGGTAGTCTGTCCAGGCAGTTGCCCGAAGTCCCATATCGCCCGGCTCATCCGGGCAGGTAAGCCTCATATAATCAACTTTACCCGGCCTTCGTTTCCACTTGTCCTCCTTGACTCCGAACCTTCTCGGAATGACCGTCCATTCGGGTTCACAGTCTTTGGTAAGAGTAACGTCGTAGCCTTCGGCCATAATACAATGGGCGTCGAGTTTCATAAGATACTTACCGCGTGCAAGTCTCGCCGCTTCGTTTATGGAATGTCTCTGGCCGTGTGGCTGGCAGTGACATATTATAGTTAAATCTTTATGGTCTTTAATCTCGGTACGATAGCCGTCGAGGACTGCAATAACCTCCACTTCGCCTTTCGCCATATCAAATGCGGAGTCTATAGTCCTTTGAAGATAAGGCTCGTTCAAAGCTGTTATTACAACTGATAGCATTAATTACTTCCTAATTTAGTCGGGTCTCTGAGACCGAAGCCATAATACGCATCGTTCCACGTATCCGCCTCGCCACGACCTACGGTATTTTGTTCCTGCTTATCTATCTGTCTTACCTTGCTCATTAACGGTATTAATTCTTTGTCAATATCGTCCCTGAGATTGTTCTTTATTCCCACTATCGGAACGACAAGTCGCTTGGCAAGCTGGAGGATGAGGACTTCGGTAAATAGCGGGTCGAATTTGGTAACATCTGTTATCTTCTGAGAATAAACCATATATACATTAGCCTCATTAGTCTTATATTTTGTTCCTTCTAAAGAATAAGTATCCTGTGTTCTATTTGCTGTATTATCTTCCCAAGTATATCTTCTTCGTAAATAATCAGAGGGCAAATCAAACATATAAGTATATTCAAAAGCAGGAGTTACTTGTGCAGTTGTAAGTGTTGTCCATACTGCGTTAGGTGGTTCATTAACATCACTTGAAGTATGCGCAGTCGCACCTTTATACCACACAGAATCGTTCTGAACATATTGGCTCGTTGTATATGATTTTGAGGCTGCCCACGTTGAAGCTAGCACTATCCTTCCTTTGTTAAATCGCCATAAATGAACTCTCTCAAGAAAGTCCCTGCACTGGGCGTAATGAAGGACACAATAGCTCGGAACTTCTTCCGAACCTGCTGCGTACTGAGCAGCGGTAATAGTAGGCTTCCCTATTCGACCTAAAGACATATTTACTATTTCTACTTCTGTATCAGCCATAATATCTCCTATTCAGACGGCGAGGCACTCATTGATGCGGATACTGAAGACGACGGTACGGGGTTACTGCTAAACCCTTCGACTATAATGTGCAGGTCAAAAGCTGCTGCTGCGTGAATCTTCAAAGGTGAATTGTAACTGCACGCCACCGGCCTTAGAAAAGTCTTTCCATAAGGTATGCCTTTACATGGGACAATCGGGCCTATGAGGTCGTCTTCTCCGTCGAGTATGGTTATCTCGTCGGAGTTCGTCTGCGCTATAAAGAGAAAACTCTCTACCCATATTTTCCTGTCCGAAATTGCTTCTTTTAATACCAGTGCCGTAGAAGCGTCACTCGTCGAAAAGTTTACGCAAAAAGGCTCGCCAACGCTTCTCATACTCTTTATATTTACATCCAGTTCCATAATATACCCCTATCCTAACGGCTTATCGCCGGTAAATCCTTCGACATAGCAGGTGAACATATCGTAGTCGGGCGCGTAAACGTACAAGCCTTTATTGTCAGCCAGTTTCAAAGGGTCGCGCCAGTCCTTCGTATAATTACCTTCGCCGTTGGACTGCAATGTAATCGGCCCGAAAAGGACCGTTCCATCTTCGTCCTTTAATGTCACCTTACTATCACTTATACCGGAAAACTGTATCGACATTGTTACGTGAGTAAGGTACAACGCTTTACCGGCCCCCGGCGCGGCCTTCATTTCTACTGCCGGATTAGCGTCATCCTCACTATTATTAACCGCCCAGGGCGCTATCCTTTCGATAGGAAAAGACCCTGCGCCAACGAGAGTAGGTGTAGTTATAGCCATAGTTTAGTCAGTCGGTTTTTCACCAATGAAATACTCGCCGTAAATACAGAACGCAACGCCGTCAGTGGCCGATACATTAAGTGCCTGATTATCCGTCAGTTTCATCGGGAACTCGAAGTCCTTTGTAAGAATACTCCCACCGTCCGCCTGACAGGTAATCGGCCCGAAAAGAACAGCCGCCGAATCGAGTAAAGTCACCGCTACATCGGTAGTACCACCACTTATAGTTACGTGGGTAAGGTATATGGCCTTGCCCGCCCCGGGCGCTGCTACGCACTCTACCGCAGGAGTTGCATCGTCTTCGTCGTTATTAAACGAACGCGGCCCCGTTCTCGTTATTGGCATTGAACCCGGCCCGGTCAATGTTGGTGTCGTTATCGCCATAATTTATACTCCCCAATGCTGGTCAGGATAATGTGACTGGTCGCAAACCGCTGATGTCGGCGTCGTACAGGACACACCCGCTCCGTCAGCCAGTCCTGCCCCGGCAAGTCCACTTGTCGGATAGTCCTGAGTTGCCCCGTAGGACAAAGGATCTGTCGCCGATAAAGTAGCGTCCGAAGCGTTTACAGTTACATAAGCCGTTACCATTGCGTCGAGGTCGGCGTGAGTAAATCCGGCCTCTACCGATTTGAATGGATTCCTTTTCAGCCAGTAGATGAATCCATATAACGTCTGGTCTGCTGTTGCTGCTGCCATAATTAGTCTCCTATTAAATTGCCCTGCTCATCGCGGGGCCATACGTTAAGTTTACTTTCGCCTATCCCCGGCCCCATAATCATGGTTCCGAAGGTAGGCTCGCCATACTTTGTAGTATGTCCGGCCTTACAGGAATGCTCTATCATATATTCCCGCATTTCCTTGTCGGGTACAGTAACGGGAATAATCTCACTATCTGCATCGCCTTCAGCCCTTTTTAGAATCTCTATCATTTTTCTTCTTCTTTTAGCTTGTCGGGATATTTCACCCTGAACTCCCTCGATACGATTTTCGTACCGGGGATGTACTTTTCAACGCCGTTAAAATTTGTAATATCCAAAGTCCCTACGACTACTTCTTTTTTTTCTTTTTTCTTTTTATCTGCCATAACTTATTCCTCAGTTAAGGGTCGGGGACGAGAAAGGAAAGAAACTCTCGCCCCCTTCCCAGCTAAACATTACGGATTCACCTGTAAGAAGACGAACGGGGGATTATCGCCTGATGTAAGGTCGATAACGAACCCGGCAACCTGATAGCCGGTTTCGCCCGTGGCATCTTCGTAACTCTGAATAGAACCGTCGCCGGTAAAGACAACTGTACGCCAATGGGCCGTATCAGCCACCGGAAGGTTCGGTGTAATCCAAGTTGGCCCCCACGACTGTATCCAACCGTAGGAACTCGCAGCAATATTAGTGACAGGCACGCCCATAAAGGACTGGAAATTATTGTTGCCTCGCCCCAGTTGATAGTAGGGGTTCTGGCAAATCTCCGTGAAACTTGTCGCTATCATTACTCTTGTTAATGGCCCGTCGAGTGTAAGCCAAACAGTATCGGTACTGTCGCCTCTGTCATGGCCTGTAATCATACGGAACTGTGAACAGGTAGCGTCGGGCTGACTGTAAAAACCACCAACCATCCGGTCTGCTGTTCCGAACCATGTTGCTCCGCCGGTTGTTGCATCCAATAGAATGTCAACAGTGTCGTCGCCTATAGCTCTGGCAGTTACGTTACCTCCGGTAACACCACTGTAAGTTCCGGTATTAGAAGCGCCGTAGCCGCTTTTGGTAGCTGCGGCCGCAAGGCCATAGCGATACGCAGAGTCACCACGACGATACCTTGTCCCGGGATGGAATAACTTGGTCGTTCCAACTCCATAAAGTCCCATCTTGGTCACATCGGTTGTGTCCGGGTCAACGTGTAGAATGCCCTCAAGTGAACGAGGATACTCAAAATTTGGTGTAGGTCTTGACATAATCTGTCTCCTTAAGCTGTATCAAGCAATATACCAACTACTGCCGGGCCTTCTACCCTGGTTGCTCCGAGGCTCTCTTCAACATAAACCTGAACCGTATAGTTCTTTGTCGGAAGCCTGTCCACCTCCACCTTCGGCTCTTCGCATATCGAAAGAACGATAGCATCCTGAGCGAAGGCGTAGCACTTGGTCGCACCGGTGTCGGTGTCATCGGCTGGCAACCTTGTACTTTTGATGAACTTGAATCCGCAAAACGTATCAATCTGGCCATGAGCAAGCGCCTTGACTGTATTATAGTCGGAGCTTTTGACCTCAGTTGTGTTGAGCAACTGATTGATATTGTAAGGATTGGTTAGGAAATAACGCTGACGTGCATCGTCGATTTCAGCGTCATCCAGTAATTGTTTACATGTTAAGATTTTCGCAATAGTAAGACCTGTTTCGGTCGCATTGCTCCAATCACTTCCGGCCGCTCGGATAGTCCCGTCAGACTGGACTAATCTGCATTCGCCGACATCGTAGTTATTGACCGTAGTTGCTCCGGCATGGCCTGAATAAGCTGGCCCGCCGAGTGCGGTAATAATCACATCGTCGATTGTACGGTTGGCTGCCGCTACTGCATTGGTCACATAAGTTGACTGTGGATCGATAATCATTTTCAGTTTATCGAGCTTGTCAATCTTGTCGGACCAGTTGTAATCTGCAACGGACAGTCTGCGCCGTGAATGCGGAGTGTCTATCTGTGGGGTATCACCATGCCGGTCTGCTATAAGCTGCATTGACGTTGAAGCAATGCGCTCTACGTACATTGTATCGCCGGTCATATCCTCCATCCTGCAACAGCCCCGCAGTTTAGATGTCTTTTGCTGGGACAGGAGCAGAATATTGGATTTGTACTGGTCAACAAATGCAACCGGTATCTGGGTACTCATTTTAGATAACCTTCCAATATATTTTTGATTGCTCGGAATGGTTGTCCGTTAGTTCGGGACATTCCTATCTAACGTAGATAAGCGTGCGGCCTACCGCAATTTTCCGGGGCTTTCAAAAAATGAAAGGTTATCCGTATTTATAAAATCGTCAGGGGGCTATTTCAGGTTATCCCTTTCGACTTATTTAACTGGTTTCTTAATGTCATTACCTGGTCTATCAACGGCTGTCTGACCTTCTTGTCACGATGTGTATAATCAGACTTTGCCTGTATCTCTAATATCTGCGTCTGTATATCACCGGGCGTGGGAACTTGAGAGACTATCTCGGAAGAATGCTCTGCGAAATTCTTTCCTATATTCATCATGAATCTGGTAAACCAGGGGTTCGAGCCGTAATCTTCGAGCAGAATCTTCTTTAGCTCATTATCGTCTTCCGCCGTAGGAGTTGCTCCTTTGCATCCTATCTCTAACGCCTGATTTCCTAAGTGTTCTCTCGATGTATAGGCTGCGCCAAGCTCGTTTATCAGTTCGTCCTTAGCCTTCTGGACTTCGAGCTTCCTGTTGGCTTCGTCGGCCTTCAGAGCTTCGATAACGAGATTGTTATGAAAATCGAATGCTGCCTTTGCCTGTTTCGGATTCAGACCTAAGCCGTGAAATAATTCCATAGCCTCAGTAGCGACCTTCTCACTGTAATGCTCGTCCGGCAGTTCGTCGGGTTTGGTGAAACCATAATCGAGGGCGGTTGACGGTCTGCCTCCGGCCTCATAATAAGCGTCCCATTCTGCCTCAGTGGACTTTTCGTTCGGTCTCTTAACAACATCAGCACCGACCATACCCCTTACCTGAACGTAACTTTTGGAAAGGTCTTTTACATTCTTGAATCTCTTAAGCGTTTCATCGCCTTCATGCCAGCCTTCCCTTAAATTGCCTTCTGCATCGGCATAGGGAACGGGAGCTGCTACAGTTGTTTCTGTAGTAGTCGTCTCTTCGGTAGTTGTAGTTTCTGTCTCTTCAGCCATTATCTACTTTCCTTTCTTTCTTTTCTGGTATTGCGTAAACTTTTTTGATTATGTACAAAAAGAAGCTCCTTTGAGCTTCGTCCTTAATTAAACGGTTCGTATCTATCGGGCCGTTTACTGGTATGGCCGATTTGCTAAACGTAGTCTTCCTGTCGAGGTCGTGCAGAACCCTTTTACCGGCCTCTGAGCCAAAAGTTTCCTTATAGTCTATAAGTAACTGGTCTGGCTCAGTTTTTTTGTCGCTTCTATTTAGTTTTTCATGTAACCATTTAGGCATTTTCACTTCCCATTAATGCTGCTGCTGGTGAGCCTTCTTCCGGCGCGCCCGTACTCTGGCCGTAAGCCTGGCCCGCCATTTGGGCAAGTTCAGCCGCCTGCTGAGCAGCCTGTTGTTCGGCCCTCTGGCGTCTTATATCGTCACGCTCATCGGCCTTATTCATATCTTCGAGTCTTACCCCCATCTTCCTGCCGAGGTTCCTGTACCCTTCGTCAATATTCACATTATCAAGAACTTCCGGTATGTCCTTTTTAAGTTCTACACCGACGGCGACCCATCGCTGGAAAGCGGTAGCCTGGCCGGAGGACAGGGCGTTTGCCATCAGGCCCAAAGGCTCTATATCTATAAGTTCAAGACCTGCGGGCGGCTCTTCGACGACACCGTTCCTTATTAAAAGGTTAAGACTCCTAATTAACTGGGGATTGAATAGTTCGTACCATAGTCTGTGGACCGGCTGGCCTATCCGTTTAAGACCCTCAAGCATACGCTCTCTTATCTCAAGTGTAGTACGCCTGTCACCGGTTAAGTTCTGTAACGGACTGAATGCGTCTTTATAGAATATCGTATGGACGACCTCTCGCTGCATTTCGATAATCTCTTTGGAGATTGGGAAATTACCTGAGATATTCCTATCGACGGCCTGAGCAGTAGGAAATTCAGTTACATCGTTCCTCGCGCCCGGATAGACTTTATAGTCACCTTCGAAAGACTCCATAATATCCATAGCGGGATTGACGTGCTTATTAGAACATTCGTTGAAATCAACTATCTGCTGATTCAAGACCCTTATCTGTTTAAGTCCTTCGGTGGCCTGACCCCTGCCCATTATCTCGCCGGTAGTCTTCATCCATCGGGGGGTCTGATATGGAAACTCGAAGAACCCGCCTTCCTCAATTATACTCTTGTCCTTTATATTAATATAGACGGACTCGAACGGCATATTCATAAAATTAACGAACCGGGGATTGAACTTCTCTCTCGGCCTTACTACGTGAAGGATCTGAAAGATGTCGTTTTGTTTCTTCTCGTCGTTATAGGCTTCGAGAATACTTTTACCAACTTTATTCTTACCGAACTTCTGGACTAACTGCCTTGCAGTACGTGGATATTTCAGCATGTGGGTATCGACTATACCGGCCTCGTTCTCCAGAATGACGTACATTGAAATATCGTAGTCCTTGAAATTCAGCTTGCGGATTTTCCTGTTCCATTCGGAGAATATGTCACCAGTACCGAAAACTACAATCGAGCGCATAGTCTCGCCCATCTGCAGGAGGTAATTGGACGAGAACAGTTCACTATGATGTTTGTCGGTAACGTAAGAGAGATAATCGGTATAAGTATCGTTCGTACCGCCCGGGTTATACTTACTCACATTGAACTGATGGAAATGCTCTCCGGCCGGAATGATAGCGGATAACAGACCGTCGGCCATTATCTTGGAGTCCACAATGGCCGTATCGTCGGCGTGGGTTATCTTCTCAGAACCCTGCGCGTAGATGTGAGTAATATTATTCTCTCTGGGAAAACTCAAGTCAGCCGTCGCCTGCCATAAGGAACGAAAATTGGCAAGCTTCGTCCATTCGGTATCGTACCTTTTAATGTAATCTTCCGCTCTTGTCATAACGACGATTTCCTTATTTTTACCTTCATGCCTAATACCGTATCGGCCTCAAGTGGGTTACGAGGACTGCAAAACGACAGGTATTTCTCTACCAGTTCTTTATATTCATCTTGGCATAGTTCTACTTCATCAGGTATGGGCAATTCGTGCCTCACGTAATATGCCTGTCTTTCCAATAATTTACCCAACACACTCATTATGAGCCACCTAGTAACACTTTCTTTTTCGTTGTCGGTGCAAGCTCGCCGGTTAATATCGTTTCACTATGTCCCCTTGCCTTTCTTCGCTTCGTTGGCTTGACGTCCTCCTGAAGTGGAGGTAGTACGTTCTCCTCCTTTAGCGGAGGCGGTTTCATCGTTTTCGGAGTGCTGAATATTCCGCCCATTATACAACTCCATTAAATTTCTTAGTAAAGCATTGGTTCTCTGGTTAAGCCTCTCGATTACAGGAAACGCCCATCCGTGGTCCCTGAGTATTTCCTGGACGAGATTATATTCTCTTACTACTTCGTCCATATCGGAAAGGGTCTGGCCGCCAGGGACGTAAGTCACGTCATCGCCCCTGAACGTCATTACCCCTTTATCCATTGTGCATTTGTACATTTTCTTTCCTTTCTAATTCGTCAGGCGGCCAACTGTAACTCAAGCTTATGCTCGGATTCGTATTCCAGTATTCACAGTCCTCCAATTCGTCGAAGGCTTCCGACTCTGTAAATTCTTCTATGAACTCGTCGTTTTCTTTTTCAATTTTCTTTATCAAACTCGGCATTACCGGGGCAAGGCCAAGCATTTTCAAAAAATTTCTACGTTTCATTTTCTTTCCCTTCTAAATTTCTGGCCTTTTTACATATGGATATTCTATTTCATATTCACTACGTACATAATCACCACATCCCCAATATCCTTCTATTACAGGCCATATTACACGTAATTTTTTATCTTCTTTTCCTAATATTGGTCGTGGTGCATATCTTTTGCAAAAACCATATCTAACCGTTCTCAATTTTTCTTCGACAGACTCGATATAGGCCCAAAATTTACAATTATCACAACCTGTACCATCATCGTTTTCATACAAATCCATTTTCTTTCCTTTCAGGCTCTTGCATAATTGTTGTTCACTCTATTAGTCTTCTTCTTCTTCCTGCCCCTGTGACGGTCAACTACCCCTATCCTCTTGGTATCGGAAGCGAGATAAAAATAGTTCAGTGAATGACGGAAATGGTCGGGTACATTGGTCTTCCTGTACCTGAACACCTTCTGGCCGGTCTTCTTATTGGTATCTAAGACCTTGAACGGAGAGCAGACCTGGCGTGCGAACTCCGTCATCTTATCGCCCCGGCGAGGTAAGACAAGTTCACCGGGAGTAGAAACCAGCCGGTGAGTAGAGTCCATAATCTCGGTACGGGCCACCTGTACCATTCCGGTATTCGGATTGAATACAGTACCCAAAGGGGTCGTTTCCTTATACTCGCATAGCCAGACCTTTATCTTCGAAGCGTATTTCTTCTGGAAATGACGGGCCATATCCTCGTAAGGACGTATATCGATAACACCACTCTTGACATTAAACCGGTTACACAGGTCGGCTACCTCGTTCCACGACTCCATACCCTCACCGGGAATGACCCAAGTACCGTAAATGATACGGCCGCCGTTCGGTAGTCTAGCACCTATAATGAGGTTCTTGGTCTTCATACAGTCCAGGCCCATCGCACAGGGGCCGGGATGATTGTTCCTCGGCGTTAAGGTATCGTCGCAGCATGAAAGAACGTCCTCCATCCTCAACTTATCGGCTGTGGAAATGTGGGGCCAGCCCAACCGTAATCTTATAACCTCACTCAAATTGTCCTCCGGCGGGTTCCTGTACTCTTTTAGTATCTCGGCAGGGTCGTTTCGAACGGAAGATAACTGACTCAACTGATAGCCGTGCATATACTCGGATTTCTCCTTGTCGGTGACAACCCACTCACCGGGATACGGCTTAAGCTCTCGACCGCACTTCCTACATGCGATATAGCCTGTACCGTCTTTTCTCAGCCTCACACACTTTTCAGGGTCTTCCATAAAGAATATCTCGGCACAGGTGGTATGCTTACCGCAATGCTCACAGTAACGGAACCAGTGCCTCTTATCAGACTGAGCAAATATGGTATCTATACCGAAACCGGGGGTAGTGGGATTGGATATGTAACATTCCTCCTTGTACAAGGAGTCGCCTAAACGGCCTCTGGCCTTACCAATTACCTTGAACTCGGAGTCGGAGTCGGCCATAAGGTCAAGCTCGTCGAAAACGAACCTGTCGAGAGGGATGGATGAAGTCTTCGTAGAGACCGCCTGATCGTCTATCTTGCGTGTCATTCTCGCGCCTCGAAGCCATAAAAAGGCTTCGCCTATCTTCTTCAGGGACGAAGTGTCCGTACCACGACCGCCCGACTTGACGTATATACCTATCGCATTGCGATTAGTGCGGATCAGAGGGTTAAAGCGGTTCTTACCAAACTCCAGGACATCGTCGTTAGTAGGAAAATAGTACCCTATACCTCGCGGATAACGCTTGTGGATCAGGCCGTGTAAAGAACGAAGAACCTCCATTTCGGTAAAACCCAACTGAGTAGCCTTCATATAACATGTCCGGCGTGGGGCACTCAATATCTCACGACCCTCAGCGTCTTTACGAATAATCGGGGTTAAAGGCTTCATCTGGTATTCGCGATTCTTTAAACTAAAGACCCCGGACTGCAACTTTATCTTGTTATCTAAAGCCCATATCAATGGCTTTCTCGACTGTGATATTTCTTCTGCTTTGTTCATAATATCGCGCAATAAAAAACGGCCGCTAGGGTGTGTGGCCCCACACGGCCGTAATTATTGCACTTAAATTTTACTACTATTTAATTTTCTATTTCAATCCTTATACGTGGGCAAAACACATAAATTTATGTGTATTTCCGCACATTCTGCATTTCATTCTTGAGCCAAGTTCATAATATCCCTCTTTGATTTCGATATTAAAATTACACCTTAAACACTTGATAGAATCAGTTACAAGATATTTGCCTGTAGCTTTAACAGGCTCTGTTACCCTGTACCTGGCCGCCCATTCTTCAAGACTTATGGCCGCAGGGATGGCAGGCTTCTCCTTTGCACATAACACTGCCGGAGCTAAAGGTGTTATACCCAATATTTTTAAGAAATCACGACGGTTCAAGGTTCTTCTCCACTATCGTCATGCCAGGACCAGAATCGTCCGGGACAGTCGTCTCCACAGGCTCAGTATCAACAGGATGGACGGCATTGTCCAGAGTTATGGCCTTGCAGGTCTCCAGAACACCTACTACGACAGCTACAGGGATGTCCTTCCTGGCCCTTACCTTGTCTATAGCTCCTAATATGCCACGCTCAAGCTCAGTTAGTTCTTCGTACATTATTCTTTCCCTTCAAATTTTCTTTCCGGCCAGTTATTCTTCAAAAATGATTGAAATTCCTCCACTGTTGAAAATTCAAAACCCGCCTTATGAATCCTTAAAAGATTGCTTATTGCACAGATGTCATTAACCCTAAACCATCTTGAAAAGGGCTCGATTAAAGCTGTTCTTAATCCTTTCATTATTCTTTCCCTTCAAAATTGCCGTAATATAAATACCAACGGGCCTTCAGGAATATCCACTTAATGAAATTCCTGCTGTATTCCCAAAATGAAGCCCTGTACTCAACCATTTTCAAATAAACGCGGTATCTCCCACGACTCCCATGCAACTTGAAAAAAAGTGCCTTCATAAACCCCGCCAGGATCAAATAAACCTAATCTAAATAAACCTATCAGACCAACCCTGTTTAATAAATGATACGGCTTTTCAACCATTTTTTCTATTCTCCCGTGTTTCTGGAGCCTCAGCGGGGTTTTTAGGACAAAATATCTCTATAATTACGTCATTTATAACCTCATACCCCTCTTCACTCATGGGTACTCGCCTTGCTTTCGACGTTTTTGGCTCAATATCGCTGCTCATAATTCTATTATCCCTATTATTTTAACAAAAATGAAGCAAGAACATTCGCGAAATTAGAAATAGAAGCCGGAGGTAGAGGTTGACTATGATTAATTGACGCCACGACCCTTTGGGGGTTCAGGTACTTAAAAAGGCCACCCCCTACTCTTTCTTTTCTATAAGTATATCTTATGTTATCCACTTGTCTAACCCTTGTTTTTAGCTCAATAATGCGGTTCATTGCTCTGTATTAGCCTTAATAGACTTCATGACCTTATGTCATGCGGTCTTAGTTATGTCTTTGAATAAGTCGGGGTTAAGCATTTCTAACTCCCTAAACCGCTCATATTCTTCTACTTTCTTCCTCATTTCTTCACTTAGCTCTGCCTCTTCCTTCCTTTGTAGGTTATCAGCCTCATACCAGCCTTGATTCTTACCTAAATTCTCCGTTGCTCTGATATAGTTGGCCATATCATTATTCTTAAGAGCTATCTTAGCCGCGTTTATCATGTTATTAGTCACTAATTGCCTGTTTAATTCTATCTTTTCTTCCTTTTTAGCCTGTAATCTATCTATTTCTTCTTTTACCTTTATATTATTATATAGTTTATGTCCTAATGTACTTGCGTATGACTTGGAGTATCCTACAGCTAATAAAGGTGTTGTTTTGTCCTTATAACCTACCTTCTGGTATTCTAAAGCTATTTGTCTTGCTTTTTCTTTAGTTATCATCTTGTTTATTCTTCTTTATCCAATTCGCTGGTCTGCTTCCATCTACCGCTCTTCTTTGTAATTTATGGCATTTCAAGCATCTTCTTAGTTGTATTGGAACTCCAAAAACAGTTGTATATTCCGTATCTTTCCATATATTCCATTTATGCCAGCACATTTTTTTCCTTTTCTTTAATACAGATACCCTTTTAGAGCTTGTTTGACCATTTTAATGCAATGTTTTCTTCTTTTAACTGCGTCTATTAGTTTGATCCATATACCTCCATGTACGTATATTTTTGGATATTCTTTTGTTTTAAGTACATCGATATGATAATTAGCTTCGTAAATACCTCTTAATGCTATACTTATCATTTGTTTTTTTATATTTTCGTTTATTTTTACTTTTTTCATGCTACTCTTCGCTTTTCAGTCCACTACAACAAACGGCCAAGGGTCAATTATTATGTCTATTATGTCTTGTGTTGCTGTGCCCATATACTTCCTTTCACCAAGCCATTATTAGCCTTAATACCATCTATTATTATTGGTATATCAAAAAAATAATTGTTCCAAGTATCACACTCAATGCTATAGTTATCACAGGATGCTCTATCAGTGGTTCAAAAAACTTTTTTAGTAATTCAAACATTATCTCTTTGCTTATGCTACTCTTAGCCTTTTCTTTATCTCTAAGTATTGCTTACAGTTAGGACACTTCTTATAGCCAGGCTGATAAATCTTCACTAACTTTCCCCTTGTTCTCATTCTTTTAGAACAGTTACACTTCATTCTAAATAGTTTATATTCTTTCATGCTACTCTCAGCCAGGGATTCAGCTTTTTTATTTGTTTTAGCCATTCAGCCCGATTTGTTTTATCTATTCTTGGAAACTTATAAGCTAAGCCCTGAATGTTACTATTAGGATTAAACCAGTATTCACAACCATGTTTTAGCCTTGTAATACAATTCTCGGTGATACAATGGAAACAAGTGCTGCACTCGTGCTTTACTTTGGCGGTCTTCATTCTATCAATAGAGCTTTGAATTCTTCGTCTTTTCTGCCTGTTTTTCCACTTATCTATTTGCTTTGACTTCTGCTCTTGACTCAAGTTATTCCACCAGGCTTGTCGCTGTTTCTTGGATTTGACCTTTTTTTTCTTCTTTTTTCCTATTCCGTATTTGACCTTGAATTGTTTGTCTGTTAGGCCATTTAGCTGCTCAATTTGTCTATCTGTCATTCTCATATTAAACCAAGCTTACAAACGGGGGAACTAATGCTTATCCCTGTTTTAGTATCTTACTACTACTGTTCTGCTCTATGTCAAATAACCGAGACAGTTGTTTGTTTTACTATTCCCACTCTGTCTGTCATATCCTCGGAGGTACTTTTCAGGATACCGCTTGTCTTGACGTTTGTCGTTATTTAACAGCATAGTCATGTTTTGCCTTTTAGATACCATTAGGCTGGGAGAGCTTTTTTTATCCTTCCCATATTGCGATTATAAAATAAAAAAAAGCGGCCAGCTCGACATTCGTCAAAACAAGCGAGCTGAACCGCTTATAATATTCTGTATTCAATTTATAACGTCCTTGCATTAACAACTCCATTACAAATACACCGTCATTGTAATAACAAACTAAATATAAAGCAAGTAAAATATTTCTTTTTATTTATTTTTCTGTACTTTTTTTTAACTCATAAGCTCTTATATTAACTATATTTATCGTTTCCTTTGAAAAAACTTTCTATTTTTCTCTTGTAATTTGAAAGAAAATAGCCGATATTTGTTTTAGTATGAACATGACCATTAACAATCATTTAAGGAGCGAAAAATGAAAACTACAGAAACAATCCAATTATTAAAAGAAAATGAGCAAGACTTCGAGTGGTATCCAACCACTGATGAAATGATTCTCGCGGTTTTTCGTAAATGTAGGGATATATCATCCGTCCTCGATGTAGGCGCAGGCGATGGAAGAGTGCTTATAAAATTGCATGAATTATGCAAAACCCGTGCTCACAACTCAAGAGAAAGTTACAATAATTATTCTGCTTATTTAGATAAATACGCAATCGAAATATCAATCCCTCACATCGAGAATATGCCGGATGATATTAGTATTGTCGGTAAGGATTTTAGAAGACAAACATTAATAGACAAGAAAGTTGATGTTGTTTTTTGTAATCCTCCATATTCTGAATTTGAGGACTGGGCAGTAAAAATCATTAAAGAGGCTAACGCTAAAACAGTATTTTTGATTATTCCTGAACGATGGAAAAACTCAAAACTGATAGAATCTGCCATAAAACAACGAAACGCAACAAGTCATGTTATTTGGTCTGGCGACTTTGCCAATGCCGAAAGACAGGCCAGAGCTAAAGTTGATATTATCCAGATAACTATATCAACGGCATATTCAGAATGGGAAAGAGCGAAAGATGACCCGTTCGATGTTTGGTTCGATGAATATTTCGCTGGTTTTGATAAACTCAAGCCCATCGAGGACGATGAAGGAAACGAAATAAAAGAGCCAGAGCCATTTCGTACGATAGTTGAAGGCCAAAACCTGATAGAACGACTTGAAAAATTTTATCAGGCCGAATTAAACAACCTGCTCAATAACTATAAAACACTATCCAACTTAGATGCTGGATTGTTAAATGAAATCGGCGTTGCAGTAAGTAAAATCAAAGAGGCATTAAAACAGAAGATTCAGGGACTTAAAAACAAGTATTGGAATGAGCTATTTAATAACCTCGACAAGATAACCAGCCGTCTGACTCATACGTCACGTAAAAGCATAATCGAAAAGATGAACGCAGCCTGTAATATAGATTTCAGCGTCGATAATGCCTATGCAGTTGTCCTGTGGGTAATTAAAAATGCCAATAAGTATATCAATCAACAGTTAATTGAGGTATTCAAAACACTGTCCGAGCCGGAATGCGTTAAGAACTATAAATCGAATCTTCGGACGTGGGAAAAAGACCGATGGAGATATAAAAACAGAGAAAACCATACGCATTACATGCTTGATTACCGAATCATAACAAGCCAATGGAACGCAATCATGCCGAAAGATACTTGGTCAAGTTATGATTATCATAACAATCTTGCTAAAAATTGCCATGATTTCATCAATGACATTTTCACAATAGCAAACAACCTCGGCTTTGTAAATATGGCAAATAGTAAAAATAGATTATGGGAATCTAACAAAGAACAGGAATTTAACTATAACGGCAAAACCTTAGTCAAAATCCGAGCTTTCAAAAACGGCAATTTACATTTGAAATTCAACCAAGATTTTATTAAAACATTCAATATCGAGGCCAGCCGTTTGTTAGGATGGATTAAAACACCGAAAGAAGCTGCTGACGAAATGGGAATCAATATCAACTTTGCAAAGAAGCACTTCGGAACAAACCTGTTATTCGGTATAACAGACGGCCAAAAGCTCTTAATGGCTGGCTAAAAGCCTGCAATCCGGGGCTGTACGCAGCCTCGGTTTATGAGCTTTGACCATAACATTACAAACACAAGTCCCCGGCGTTCACATTTCGCTCTTTGGTCAGAGTTCATACGGCGTCGGGGGCTTTTATCTGAAAGGATAGGAAAATGGAGATAATAGTTGAAGTCGTAAAGGGAATTGAAGGCGACTCCCTGTATATTAATAACCGCAGAGTTTGTGGGAATAAGCCGTTGGGCGGCGGCGAAATAATTCATCATTTTGAAGTCAAAGTCGAAGAAATTGAGCAGGCCATAACTGAATTTAAGGAGTATCCGAAATGAAAACTATTGAAAAAATTGAAAATGAAGTCGAAAAATTTAACGACCAACATGAATTGTCATCCAATATAACTGCCGATCCATCTCGGTTGGCACGCCATCTGGGCGATGAAGTATTTGAAGAGCAAACCGAATTTATTCACTTTAGTATAGACAAAGAAGAGTGGGAAATTACCTATCGACAAACAGATGGGCGATGGGTTGCCCATCTTCATCGTTATGAATCAGAAGAATGAGTGATTTTTCAACCAGCCCCTTGCTTGTGGCGGGGGCTGGGCTTTATTAAGCTTAACCGCCCTGCGGGGCTTATTTATGAAGGGATAGAATGATGGACGAACAATTATCATACAAAATAGCTGAATTTCTAAAAAAGAATTGTACATCTTTTGATTTTACTCCATGTGGTAAACCATATAATCAAGCGGGTTCTGTATGGCATGGTTGTAAGTGCAAAGCATTAGGTAGTCATTGCACGTGCGTCTGGCACACAACAGATACTTGCGAATTTGGTAAATGGGATATGACTTTTGTGAAAGCAGCCAAACAACATGAAATGAAAATTCAAAAAGAATACAAAGATAAAATGAATAGCATGGAAAACGATAAATTTAGGGCGAAAACTAAACATGAAGAGCAACGCATTGTACCTCTTAAAACATGCTGTCCAAGTTGCGGTAAGGTATTTGAGGTAAATGCTTAACCGCCCTGCGGGGCTGAGATAGGAGATTGAGAATGGAACATACAAAAGGTAAATGGAAGGCACATAAAAATAGATTAAGTACGGAATATATAGGCAGCGACGGCAAAAGATACACTGATAAATTTATTGGTGAAACTGTTAAAATTACTGATGCTGACCGCATAGTCCATTGTGTCAACAACTTCGATGCCCTGCTGGAAGCGTGCAAGGAATTCGATAAAGGATGGGAGCATTTCTGCAATAAAGTTAATATTGGCAAAAGCTTTTTAGATGCAAAAGCAATTCGATGGTTTAATGAGACACCAATAAAAATCAAGCAAGCCATAGAAGCCGCTGAGTCGTCGAACCATTAGTCATATTGGAAAGGAGATTGAGGAAATGGAACATACTAAAGGAAAATGGGTAGCACCTTATCGAATAACAATATGGACAGAAAGCGGAGCCTTAATCGGCACTTGTTCAGGGCAGAAAGATGGCAAAGACTTTACAGAAGAAACAAATAAGGCTAACGCCCTCCGCATAGTCCATTGCGTAAACAACTTCGATAACCTGCTGGAAGTGTGCGAGAAAATTGCTGATATATTTCCTGAAAATGATATGGCCGAAATGGATGCTGCTGATTTCAGCGACAGAGCTAATAGAATATTCAACGCTGCCAAACAAGCCGAGCAGGCCATAGCCGCCGCTAAAGCCGAGAATCATTAGTCATATTGGTAGCACCGCACGGAGATCGTGGCTCACAGAGGACGTGGGGCAAGCTAAAGCGGCTCAAAAAGGTATATAGACCGCAAAAAGTGACGCTCCTCGCCTACTTCGTCCCTGGCATAAACAAACTTCCTGTCACGTCTTTGAAATTTGCAGTTCCCCGCATTTATCGCCGGTCGGCCTTTGATGTATTTGTTCCTTATCTTGTGTACGTTTTTTTGGTGGGCTGTCGGCCTAATGACCTTTTTAATCATAAAAACCTTAAACCTGTCTCCTTTTTTTTTCGGCGTCCATCGCATCTTTAGTTTCCCTTATTCGCTGAATAAAGCCATTTGGCCGGCATTGCTTTCTTTCACCGGCACTCCCGTATCTACTGCCTCAAGCCTCTGACGTGCTATTTGACAGTATTTCTCGCTTATATCTATACCTATGTACCTTCTATTCATAGTTTTAGCAACAGAAGCCGTTGTTCCTGTCCCTGAAAAACAGTCCAAGACAACTTCATTTTCTTCTGTAAATGACTCAATAAAATATGTTGGGTATCTTTCGGGGAATGTTGCAGGGTGGCCACCATATAAATTCTCTACCTTACCGAAAATGACAGGCAACCAATGGGGAGTCTGCCCATTTAATAACAACGGCGGTTTGTGCCTACCATTCCAAGACCATTTTTCAGGCCATAGATATATAGCCAACTCGACAGGATTCGTATAGAGGTATCTGGGGGCGTAAATAACCTTATACGGCTTCATTTCCTCAAGAGTAGGACGTAACCGAGCTAAGTATTCAGCATTGTTCTGGCTTCCAATTATCCATACAATATGCTCAGACAATCTCTTTAATTCCTGCAAAACCAGCCTGTTCCAAGAAATAAACTCATACCAGTCAATATTATCACTATATGACTCGTACTCTATACCAATATTATAAGGTGGGCTTGTAACCGTTAGCTTAACACAGTTATCCGGCCAGTCCTTCATCACATCTAAGCAGTTGCCGCATATTATCTTGTTTTCAATCATTTAGGGCCTGAAATTTAGCCTTGTACTTTTCGTATATTTCCTGCATCTCCGCAGCGTTGTAATGAACAGTCATTTTGTGGTTATGCAATAATTCATCCACTACTTCACGCCCGTATTTGTCCATCATATATCTCATATATTCCGGCCAATTTCCCTTGAGATTTACGTTACAGTTGTAGCATTGCCCGTGTACGCCACGTTCGTCGAAAAGGATAGCATTACCCCTGCCTGATATGAAATGTCCCGCCTGAGCACAGCCTACGCCGAATGAAGGGTATGTCTTGCCACACGTACAACAAATAAGGTAGTCTTTTGAGCCTGTTGTCTCTAATGCGTCCCTGAGCCTGATAAATTTGGAGTACTCACCCCAAGCCTTCTTCTTCCAGTACCTGACTCCCTTCGTTTTCTTCTTTGCCATCCTTAGCCTTTCAACATTTCTGGTCGTATATACGATTAATGATTTCTATTTGCTTTTCAGAATAATGTTTCGGAGGATGGTCAAGCATGTTTGCAATGAAGTTTACTTCCCACTCAGTTAGACCTTTGCCGTAAGTGTCAATATGCTCAACTAATAATTCAGGTTCAAATCCGCTCATAATCCCAATCCCTTTCTTTGCCTGTTACGCTCATCGTTTACGTCGATTTCTTCACATACCGGCTGAAATATACTGTCGGCATGTTTCTTGGTAACGAATGGTTTGGGTTTCTGCTCTGGTATGTCTTCCCATCCGCATTGGTTTAGCCATGTTACACAGTCCCTTACACTGCCGCCTTCATATTCCTTTATGAGATGTACTTTAGCCATACATTCGTTGCGAATCTTCTGGCTTAGCTTCTGCCATTTATCAAAGGCAGGTCTTTTCCTTCGCTTGACGTAACTACCACCCCTAAAATCTCGATTCCAACGTGCTGGATATTTTATCCAGAATGTATCAAATTCTTCCGTGTAATCCATTTTCAGCTTCCCTGCCATTGTCCTTTTCCATACTATCCTTCACGGTAATTTCTATTAAATTTTCCCTCAAGGTACTGTGATTGTACCCTGCTCTGATTGTTCCAAAGTGTTCCTCTGCCTGTGTCTGAGCAAAATATTCACCACAATACAAACATCGATAAGCCATAAATAACGGAATGCTGATTCCCCTGCGGTCTGTTACATAATTATTCTGTGCTGCTTCTCTGGTTTGTCGAGCCACCCAATAACATTTTGTTATCATTTGCTTCGCCATTTATTTTATCTATACTTTCTTGAAATTGTGAAATATCTAAACCTTTTATCTTCTTAAATACACCGAATAAATCCCAGGCGATTTTCTGTGCAGGCGTTATTCTATCAGCCAATACGTTTTCTAATTCAATGCGGACATTTTCCCCTTCATCTATAAATATAATTTTCGCAATTGCCATTAGTCACCTGCTTTCTTTTATTAACTCCTCGTCCGTCTGCTCTGGCTTCTGGCAGTCGGGCTGTATTCCTGAGCCTTCGCATTCAGGACAATCCTCTGCCGTTGATTGTAAAGTTCCGCTTTCGGGTGAGCCTGACCATCCTTGTACTTTTCCTTCGCCCCCGCAAGTCTCGCAGTCGGGCTCGGAGAGAAGGGAAAGGGCATCTAAATAATTGTCTTTCTTTAACCATACTATGTCTATGTTTGTAATTGGATGATTCAATACGCCTTCTTCTAACAACTCTTTAATTTTATCTCTGTCTGTCATTTTGACTCCTTTGGTAGCCTTCTAAATGCCACCTGAACCATGCCGATACTTCTAAAAATTCAAACAGCATCTGACTCATAATTACCGTTCCTTGAAGATATAAGTGGCATCTTTGACATGTTACGGCTAAATTCCAATCTTCGTTATTTGATTTATCGCCGTCAAGATGATGCACCGTTAGACAATAACCTGCCTTTGGATCGTGTTTATGTCCGCATCTTTCACAGCAATAATTAAATCTTTTCTTTGCTTTTTCAGCTATACTATCCCAATCATTAGGATATTTTGTTTTAGATTTAACTCTTGTCATATCAGCTATTCTCCCTACAAATTTGCTTTTCTTCTTTTTCTAAAATAACTGTGCTTGCCAAGAGCCATAATGTCATTGCCGAAAGAGGTATCGTTTGGCTGTTATGCCAATTCTTGAGAATGATAAGCCCCGCCTCAACCGATGAGCATTCCTCACGCTTCATTACGTGTTTAATTACACTAATATATGGTTTGGCTCTTTCTTCTAATTCGTGACCATGAAGTGTATATAATGTCTCATAAGCATCTTGGAACTTGGCGGATATTTTTAATGCTTTATCAAAATCCATCAGCTATTCTCCTACTATCGATTCGAGATATTCGCCGTACTCCCACCATGCTTCGTCACATTCGGCCTCCCAACATTCCTGACAACCACCATCTTTGGGTTCTCCATCAATCATAAGAGGCCAGTCATCCTCATTTTCTTTTTCGCATTTCGGGCATTTGCTCATTCCCGTCCCTTTCTCGGTCTGATTCCATAACTTTGTTCTGCATGGATTGTCGTTCATACCAATGTTTTTTCCGGTGGCGGTATCTGGCAGCTCAAATATCTTTCACACCACTTAATAGATATATCAATTAGTTCCGAGCATTCTTCTATTGTCATATCAGCTTTGGATTTAACCTCGCAACCTTTAGAAGTAGCCCATACCTGCTTAAGCAAACCAACGACAACATCTTCTGTTAAAGGTATCTCTTTGAATTTGTCTTTGACTCGAACAACAATATCATCATTGCCATCAGCCAACATTTGCTTGTATGCAATCGGGACGATGACTGCATGAAAATATCCTAATTGCTCGTTAGTCTTTTTGCATGTTGTCTTGGATAATTCCAGTGTGTAGTCACCGTCCTTCTGCATCCTGCAATAAGCAGCAAATATCTTTTCGGCAATAAACCGAAATATACCATTTTCAATCTTTCCGTAGAATGGCATCTTCTTCATGGTACGTCCTTGTTAAAATGGTATGTCTTCAACTGACTTTGTTTCGACTTGTTGTGGCTCCGGTTGATTCTTGGGCGCACGACAACGAATACCCCCGACTTTCTTGCGACCAAATTTTACGTCTGGGTCAATAAATAATACAAGCTTAGTGCCAGGCCAATCATCTACATTGCCTGTCCCAGTAATCTGACTAATAATTTCCAAAGTCTCGATACCAGGTGCCCAGGGCTTGTAATCTTCTTTGAAATATATCACATATTTGATTTCTTCGGCTTGATACTCTGGAGCTACGTTTTCTTCGGTAATGTTATCGATTGTTACCAAAGCTCCTCTTTCTACATCAGTTTTTTGGATAAACTTTGTGTTTCTGTACTTGTCATAATTACGCATTTTGTTACCTTTCTTTTCTTGTCTGAGTTCCTGTTCCGGTACTCGTTAATATAGCCATGAGGCGTTACAGAGCCTTCATGAAGTTCTGCTAACATTTCTTTGGTATATTTCATCCTTCCATTATCCTATCTACGATTTCTGTAAGAGCTTTACTATCAACAAATTCCTTTACTTGCATTAGACCAACTCCCGTTCTTACTTTTGAAGCTGTTAGTAAGCATTTGATTTTGCTGCGAATTACTTTAAGTTCACCCTGATAAATCTTATCGGCTTCCTCGAAATATTCTTCCATTGGCTGAGACGGTACATTGTATTGGTCAACTACTAATATCTTGCGGGGCTTGCCGAGATATTCTGCATCCCGAACCTCAGCTACAATAATTCTTACTTCCCATGCCCTGTGAAGTGGTGTATATTTACCAATCTTCACATCTGCTGGTATTTCTCCGGTTTCATCCATGAATAGAACTTGTTGCCACCAGACTTCACCGACCTGCCATGTCTTTTTGCAAGTCTTTACAGTTAAAGTCATTCCACCTATTTTCTGACCATGTGATTGCATTAATAATTGTTCGATTTTCATTTATACATTCCTAAAATTCATACTGAGTCTTGATTGCCTGAATACTTCCTTTGAAAAATCCAAAGCCCCATACTTCACCGTATTTTTCTGCGTTTTCTGTAGCCTCTGTTAATGCTTTATCTATTGCTTTTGTTAAAGACTTGTAGTTTTCGTATGTTATAAATAAGTCACGGAAACAGCTTTCACATATATCACTTGTGTCAGAATGAGCTATGCAGTTTGAACAAACCCGCCTATCGCACATAATACATATCTTGGTTTTATCGCAGGCCGGGCAGGATAATTCTCCGCAAATACTACACTTAAATAAAGTATCTGACTTTTCATCACAGGCCATACATTTTTCAGTTTCGAGTAACATTATTTCAATCTCCATACGCAACAGCCGTCCCGCTTTTCGCCTGTACGTTCTATCTTGCCTTTCTTTTGGAGTCCTGAGAGACGACGCTGGATGATGTAATAATCCAATTCCGAATAATGATTTAACTCTTTGGCTGTGAAAGTGTTACTTCTATAAGCTTTATGCCACCAAATAGCTTCCAATACGGCCCCTTCCTGTTTATTCAACTTTCCAGACTCCACTATCTTCGCAGCAGCATCGTGAGAAGTCTGAGGGTCGGTTCGATGGCAGAGCCTGTGAGCTTTGATGTCAAACATTAGCTGTTTCATTGCTCGGAGTCCTCCTTGATGAGTTCAAAAGAATTTAATTCAAGTTCATCTATGTCATAACAGTTATTGTTATTGGTAAGAATATAACGACATTCAAATTCATACCACTTGACAACACCGGGTTCACCATTTACACGCCTTACCTTATCTCCCGCAAAGACAGGCTCGCCGTTCTTGTCGTCACAAACGTAGGGAAGGGCTTCGTCAAAATCATTTCCGTCAATTATGTTTTGTGGACAACGTTCCCAATTACGTCCTTCTTTTGAAAACCATATCCCTAATACTGATAGATATGGATCAATAGGAAATGTTAAATACCCAACCGTCTTACCGTCTTTCTTTAACTTGAATAAGTGTTTCATTGCTCAACTCTCCGAAATTCCTGTACTGCACTCCAATTACAATAAGCTTCGTCACTCAGCCTGCCCCACTTGCCGTCTATCTTGCCTCTGTAAAAACCTTGAGCCTTAAGCCGTTCCTGTGCCTCAGACGGACACTGGACATAGTTGGGGTCGGCTATAATCACTTCTACTTTTTGGATCTTAACCGGCCTGTTCAGGCTTGCCGCACATATAACAAGCACTATGCCTATGATTAAGATTAGGGCTGTTTTCATAGCTTCTCCGCCTCCGAGAGGGCTTGCTCACTTTTTATTACAACCCAATTAGGCACATGCAAATATTGTGGAGCATGAACAAATTCCCTTATTAAGTTTTTCAGCTTATCGTGGCTCTCGCGAAGGGCGTCAATTTGCTTGTTTCTCCTGTCGAGTTTTTGACCAAGTTCGTTAATCGTTTTGCCCATACACTCTAATCGATTTAATCGATGCACTACCTGCGTATCTGTTAATGCTCCGGTTTTTAGTGGCAACTCGTTTATTGTCTTTTGGTCGCAAATATAAGACCTGCTTTGATTGTCAGTTTTTACGCTATATCTTTTTGCCATAATCATTCTCCTATAAAGGCGACGGGAGTAGCCACTCTGTGTTACTACAACATCTGAAATCAGTTTCTTTAAGGACTCTCGGATTAGAGAGCATTGAACTATCCTGTAAATCAATCACCATATATCCGTTTACTCATTCAAGCTACTCCCGCCCTAATTCAATCTTTTTGCTTAAATTCTCCACACGCAGGTTCTTCTGGACTACGCATTATATTTTGAGGGTATCGATTGCAAGGGCTTGTGTATTTACCAAACTTTTTAGCCAATTCTGCTGTACCACCAAAAGATTTAACATCAACCCGCATATATTTACAGTCCTTACATTTCTTTGCCATAATTCACCTTTCACATTGCCCACTGTTCACTCATCTTCAACAATACAATGTCCCGATAAGCACATAATAGTTTCGATGACAGGAACGTAATAGACACCCTTTGAAGGTTTGTTGTAGTGTATTTCCAATAGAGATTTAATCTTGGATGTATCAGTACACCACACATAAGCAACGCGACAATATTGTTTGAGGTTGCCTACCTCTCCTTTTGGGTCTTTGCCCCTGCTTAATGTGTAATAATCTACCTTATACATATTCATAATTCACCTTTCTTTCAAACAAAGCGGCGGTAGCTTCCGTTCTTTTCATTCCTGCCTTCCTTAACAAACACCGCCGCCCGTTTACCCATACTCAGATTTCCAGCCTGTCCAAAATGTTCTCAACAGTATCTAAAAGGAGTTCAGTTTTATCCTTTATGGAATTTATTTGTCGAGCAAGCTGACAGACAATTTCTTTCTTTGGTTCTACTTCCTTCGTTTTTGGAGTTTTTGGCTGCCCGCAAACAGGAGTTAATCTATCACTTAGAATATTCAGGCGCGATTCTAAATAATCCTGTCTATCTATCAGATTTGATAGCTCTGAAAACACTTCGCCTTTTTTAATTTGGGTTGTTCCTGTATCTTTTTTAATGTTATTATTATCCATACTTCCAATCCTTTCTATAAATGGGGCGACGCGAAGCCGCCCCGGTCTCGAAAAGTAAGCCAGTGTTTTTGCCCACCGCTGGCAGGGGCTTCACCATAAAACGTATTGGCCGAGGCAGGAATCGAACCTGCGTGAAAGCTTTCTAATCAACTGCCGATAAACAGTCTCAAAGGCTGACCTGTATGTTCGTTGCATTATCGGTTACCGCATACTCTAGGTAGCTTTCCCCATCAGCCTATTGGGGCGTTTCCCTCAACGCCGCTCGGCCATAATAGGCCAGCCATTGTGGATGAGGAAAAGAGAGGAGATTAGGCTGGCCTGTGGCTTGAATAAATGCGGAGGCAGGACTACGTCTGCTTCAGGGTGCGGTACTTCCTGACTTCTCGTACAAGCGTTAGGGGTTGTTTTTCCCGCAACCGTTATGAGTGCATATTGGCACGCTTCCACCACTCCGCATATAGGCTTGAAAATAAAGTGGGGCTAAGATTTGGCGTCCGTGCCCCACTCCGTAAAAAGGAGGATACCTCTTATGAAAAAGAGGATTTGGAAAGCTTGATAAAACCAGTGCGGCGGGCAGGATTTCAACCTGCTTTGATTTGGACTCAATGGCCTTAAAAAAGGGGGTTCACAATATAAATGCTTATGCAACCATATTAGGCGGAATCCAATTAAACCTAATCGTTATTACAGCCATACCAATTTCCGCCGCCGCCGCTCTGGCTTGAAATGTGCGGGGATAAATCTACCAGATAGGTCGTCTGGCAGAAGCGCTCCAGAGTTTCTTGCCACACTTCCCCGCACATAGTTTGAAAAAAGCAGGTGGGCAGTTGGTCATTGCAACGTATGGCATATAGTCCGAAGACTAACATGACTATTGGGCAAGGATTTTCACCTCC
>Ga0316193_10000082_pt1 | contig 46639 bp, 44 predicted proteins | sample MerIslsedime2_MG_FD_207735 | JGI IMG/M metagenome (GOLD analysis project Ga0316193, IMG submission 207735) | Coastal sediment microbial communities from Maine, United States - Merrow Island sediment 2 | ecosystem: Environmental > Aquatic > Marine > Coastal > Sediment | place: USA: Maine... | reverse complement strand
GGCCGTCGTCTGGGTGCTATGGTCTGTCATCAACCTGGTCAAGTCTTACCAACAGGAAAAACTGTACAAGCTGGGCCGGCCGGGGGCTGCAAAACTGCTGCAACCACTGACAACCCTCGTCAAGATTATGATTTTTATTTTTGGCCTGCTTTTCTGGCTGAACAACATCGGCGTTAATATAACAACCGTACTGGCCGGTCTTGGTGTCGGCGGCCTGGCCGTCGCCCTGGCCCTGCAGAAACCTATCGAAGACATGATGGGTGCCTTGACCATTTTTTCCCAGGCATCAATGCGGGTGGGGGATTTCTGTCGTTATGGCACGGAAATGGGTGTCGTCGAAGACATCGGTTTAAGAACCACCCGGCTACGCACGCTGACGAACACCGTGGTGTCAGTACCCAATGCGCGCATCGCGTCGGAAGAGGTCGAAAATCTGTCCTACCGGACAAAAATACGATACTGGCCAACGCTGCGTTTACGCTACGACACAACACCGGAACAGGTGCGGACCATCAGGGACAGGATTACAGAATCACTCGAGCAAAACGAACAGGTTTATGAAGATCCTTTACGTGTGCGGTTCACTGACTTTGATAATGACGCTATTTTAATCAAGGTCCACTCTTTCATAAAAACGACTGATTTCACCGTGTATCTAGGCATTGCAGAGGACATCAATATCCAGATCATGGAAATCGTTAAGTCTGCGGGTGCTTCCTTTGCACTTCCCGGCAGAGCCATTTATATGGAAGGAGACAAAGCATAATTGGATTGATGAGCTTACGACAACCCTTGCGAAAACAAAGGCCCCGACACTAAGGACGGGGCTTAAGGCTTACCCGTTAATAGGGTAAAGTGAATCGCTGCGCGATATCATTTTGGCGTGTACACCGACACGCAACGCCCTTCGGGTTCGCTGCGCTTCGTGCAGTCTCTAAATATTCTTGAAACCTGTGGCTACGTTTAGGACTGCGCCTCATTCCAGGACGATGGAGTAGCTGGTACTCCGACCACCGCCAGGATCCTTACGAAGGGCTCCTCGCTCAATCAGGTCTTTAATATCTCTTCCCGCACTATCTTGCGAACATTTCGCGATTTTTGCCCACTTTGAACTTGTAAGCTTTCCTTCGAAAATATCCATAACCCGGTTTAGAACTTTTATCTGTCGTTCATTTAGTGCCTCTCTTGAGTAACGCTCCCAGAATCGTGCTTTTTGAAGTGCTCCATCGAGATTTTTGTGAGCATTCTCAATTGCACGACCCAGACAACCCAAGAACCAATCTTGCCAAAATGTTATGTCAAGCGGTGATTTCTGGGTTTTCTCCAACGTGCTGTAATAATCATCGCGCTCCTCTCTTATTTGTGACGACATGCTATACGAACGTTGCGAGCTGTTTTCACCTTGTGCCAACACCATGTCAGCTATCGCACGAGCGATTCTTCCGTTGCCGTCTTCAAAAGGGTGAAGTGATAAAAACCAGAGATGAGCAAGTCCAGCTGCGAGTAACGGGTCAATTTCTTTTGGTTGATTGAACCATTCTAGAAACCGAGCGCTTTCTTCCGGTATTTTTTGAGCAGGCGGTGCTTCGAAGTGAACACATTCACGACCTATAGGGCCTGAGACCACTTGCATCGGTCCCTCCCTATCATCGCGCCAGCCACCCACGATGATCTCGCGCATACCACTGCGGCCTGTTGGAAATAGTGCAGCATGCCAATCAAACAAGCGTTTGGCTGTTAAAGGTGAATCATATTTTTGAGTAGCATCAAGCATCATTTCGACAACACCCTCAACATTGCGATCTGCTGGTACAAGTCCAGCGATGTCCATCCCCAAACGTCGAGCTATGGAAGACCTCACCTGAGCGCTGTCTAACTTCTCCCCCTCAATATCACTTGATTTAGTAACATCTTCAGTAAGCGTTTGAAGCAGAGCCTCACCCTGAGTTTTGAATCCCATTGCCTCCAACTTACCTTTGAGGCGCCCTTGCTCTTTGTTTACCTGAGCAAGCGATGTCGAGAGTATTGCATCATCCCAAGTGAATTCAGGCCATGTAGCATGCTGCCAGATATACATTAACTATTCTCCGCAGATTATGCAGAGATTATAAGACTCATTCTCCGCAAATCCAAGAATAATCTCCGCACATAATGCAGAGATTATAAGACCTATTCTCCGCAACGACACCATATTTGCGCAATATGAGCTCTGGAAAAAGGGGTTGGTTCAGCTTTCTTGATGATCAATACGGCGAGATTTACTACTCGCTGCAGGAAGTGCAGGTGGTCATAAAAAAAGCCACCCGGGGGTGGCTTTTTTTATGATTGGCTGGGGGTGAGGGATTACTCGGGCTATCCCTGCCCTCGCCCTTCGGGTTCGCTTCACTTCGTGAAGTCTCATGAAGATTCGCTCCCGGCGAATCTTTCAAACCCCCGCTCGAGCTTCGCTCGACGAGACTGCTCTTGCCCTCTCCCCCAGCCATTAAAAAACCGCCCGAAGGCGGTTTATTAATGGCTGGGGGAGAGGGATTCGAACCCCCGCTGGCGGAGTCAGAGTCCGCAGTCCTACCACTAGACGATCCCCCAGTAAAACTGGGTGAAACTTAACGTTTGGAGTACTGCGTTGCCTTGCGTGCTTTGTGCAGGCCGACTTTTTTACGTTCGACTTCACGAGCGTCACGGGTTACATAACCCGCTTTTCGCAATGGGCCGCGTAACTCACCATCGTATTCCATCAATGCGCGGGTCAGACCCAAACGGATCGCACCGGCCTGGCCGGAGATGCCGCCGCCTTCAACGGTGCACTTGACATCAAACTGATCGGTCATTTCCAGTTTTTCAAGAGGTTGACGCACGACCATGACCGCAGTTTCCCGTCCAAAGAATTCATCGATGGGACGGTTATTGATGACGATGTCGCCTTTACCCTTACTCAGGTAAACCCGTGCTTTGGAAGACTTGCGTCGTCCGGTGCCGTAATACTGTTCAGTAGCCATTTTTATCTTATCCGTAATGTCGGGAACTACAGCTCAAGCTGAGTCGGTTGCTGGGCTGCATGCGGATGTTCCGGACCTGCATAGACATGCAGCTTACGGAACATGGCGCGGCCCAATGGGTTTCTAGGCAACATGCCTTTAACTGCCTTTTGGAGTACACGCTCCGGGTGTTGCTCCAGCAGTTTACCCAGGTTGATTGATTTCAGATTGCCGATGTAACCGGTATGGTGGTGATATATCTTATCTTCCAGCTTGTTGCCGGTTACCTTAATCTTTTCAGCATTGATCACAACCATGTGATCTCCTGTGTCCATATTCGGAGTGAACTCAGGTTTATGCTTGCCACGCAGACGAAAAGCCAGCTCACTGGCCAGTCTGCCGAGAGTTTTGTCAGTCGCATCGACTACACACCACTCGCGTTTAATTGTTGAAGGAGTCGCTGTAAAAGTCTTCATTGTTACCATTCTCTGTAAATTACCCGAGTCATCGGGTGAAGGGCGGGAATTTTACTGGCTTAGCGACCTATTATCAACCATCTGGACGCTTATTTTTTCAGGTTTCCTGCTGGAAGCCGTTAACCAAGCTTAAGTCGCTCCACGGGAATACCTTTAATAAGGTGACTGTCGATAATCTCGTTAACATCCTGCTCGTCAATGTAGGTGTACCAGATACCCTCCGGATACACCACGCAAACCGGTCCCAGTTCGCAACGATCCAGACAGCCGGAGGTGTTGACCCTAACCTTTCCCTGCCCGGATAGACCCAATTCTTTCACCCGGCCCTTGGCGTACTCACGTAATGCGGCAGATCCGCATTGATTGCAGGACGGACGTTCGGCGTCCGCCCCGCGGTCGTTGATGCAAAAAAACAGGTGTCTCCCGTAGTACTGGGTCATCATTGTCCCCGGCTACTTGCCACCGGCAGAATAATCAAAAATTATAGACCACGTTCACACCGGTAGTGGTATCTGTGTGTTCTGAATCACCTGGTGGAATGCTAGAGTTGTTACGTACTTCAAAAGTTAGCCTGATTGCAAACTTGTCGTTCATACTCACCGCCAAACCTGAATTGAACAGGGTGAAGGTGTTGCTTGATCCATACTCAACTAAAAGACGATTGGTCCATTTGGTATTTCCAAATACCTGCCACCAGTCATCCAGCAGGAATCTTCCGATTAGCTCACTACTTTCACGCCCCGAGACGGTCTCTGTCAGACTACGATAACCTGCACCGATTTCACCCCTGAGTTCATGTCTTTCGCTGACCATCAACTGGTAACCATAACCAGCGGTAAGCGATACTGACGGGTCGTAAGTGCCAAACTTGTCAGCATCCCAACGAAGCGCACCGAAGAGCCAGGATTTTTCAGTCAGCTTGCGATCACTCTGTACCTCTACGGTATAACGCTCATTATCCTTAATACCATTCTCGGATGTGGTCAGTGCTGTACCGGTAAAACGGTGACGCCATTTTTTACCGGTTCTGACGAATTCCAATTTGGCATTCAGCGCCTCACTTTCAGTATTGCCTGTAGTTGAAACGAAACCTAACTCACCACTGCCTTCCCACGCCTTAACAACCACCACTTCCTCTTCTTCGCTTTCCTCATGCGCATACACGCCAGTAGCGAACAAACATAAACCACTAAGCAACATTACTTTGATCAAATCGCGCATTTTCTTTCCTCCCGCATTCTAAAAGTCGGCGAATTATATAGATGCTGAGTGAGAATACCTAGTATTTCCGTATATAATTTACCTCAATTGACAAACAAAACAGATTGATGCCCATGACACGAAACTACTCCAGGCTCGACCATCTGATTATCAGTGTTGACAATGCATTACGTATGAGCTCAGGTGAAACAGTAGAAGCAAAACGTCCAAATCCAGCCATTGACGTGCCGGACATAGTCATGGACGAGTCGCACCGTCAGCATGCCGCCGGGCTAATGCGCATTAATCACGCTGGTGAAATTTGTGCGCAGGCGCTGTATGCCGGCCAGGCGGCAACCGCCCGCAACCCCGAGGTCCAGGCCGAAATGCAAAAGGCGGCCGATGAAGAAATCGATCACTTGAGTTGGTGCAAGGATCGTCTGGATGAGCTGGAGAGCAAACCCAGCCTGCTTGCTCCCTTGTGGTATGCAGGGTCATTTGCGATCGGCGCTGCAGCCGGGCTGGCGGGTGATGGCTGGAGCCTTGGCTTTCTTAAAGAGACAGAAAATCAGGTCGAAGCCCATCTCGCAAACCACATCACAAAGCTGCCGCCTGAAGATGCCCGTAGCCGTGCCATTTTGGATCAGATGAAAATAGATGAGGCCAAGCACGCCCAGATGGCTGAAAACTCCGGTGCATTTGATTTGCCGCGACCGGTGCGCAGATTAATGAAACTGACCGCCGGGGGCATGAAGGCGATTGCCTACAAACTGTGACAACGACCTAGGTCTGTCCTGCAAACCGTAGGGTGCGTAACTCGTTACGCACCGTTGAGATTCAACCAGGAGAAACGCGTGGGTAATAAATTACCCACCCTACAAGCCGTGCAAATCTGACACAATCGCGCCGCACATCCATGTGCTCACCCGCGATATACCGTTCATCCTGAACATAACCCACCCTACGGGTTTTTTGCTTTTTGACGTAGTGCTTTTAATGTCAGACCTTTTTCTGCCGGTTTGGCCTTAAGCTCATTTTTTGAGATCCACTGTACCCTCCAGCCTTCAAGATCGGTGGAATCGGCGTAGGGAAACTCCTGTTGACGAAAGTCGAGGTTTCCTGAAAACGTGATTGAGCTGCTTTCTTCCGGTTGACCGGGTGCTGAGCTGGTGAAATGGAACAACATCTCAAATCGAACGTGGCCGGGATCAGCCTCCCAGGCGGAACCATTCACCCGCCAGGGTGCTGCAAATGCTCCGGTTGCCAAACCGGTGTCCAGGTGGAAAGTAACTTTCTTCTCGGTAACATCCCACACTTTCTTCTTTTTGACTACGAAGGGGCCTTTGGGCTGACTCCGGTTCAGCAACTCAAAAGCCAGTTGCAGCATCAATGAAGGGGCTTGGATTAACGGCTCGATATCTTCACCCTGCTGCTCAAACCCCCGCGACAGAAGAACCTGTCCGTCGACCATCAACAATTCACCGGTAAGAATGTCATCAGGTGCAACCTGTTCAACCTGGATCTGTAAATCCCCACAGTCACAACGGTGAAACCGCCAGCGCGCATGGAAACCTGTGCCTCCAAAATCAGCATCCAGTTCTGTTATCACTGCATCACGCCAAAGCGTGCCCTTTTCGACCTGGGCAAAAGCGCTTTGCATCCCAGCCAACAGAAAGATCAAACCCGCCAACAAATATCCAAATGAAAACACACGCTCTCTATTCATTTTCGAAAAACATCCTTTTCAATGCGTCGCCGGGATCGCTCTCTCGCATAAATGCTTCCCCGACCAGGAAAGTATTGATACCCGAGCCCTGCATACGTTTAACATCAGCTGCCGTCCTGATGCCGCTTTCTGTGACCAGTAAGTGTTCATCAGCCAACATTTTCTTCAGTCTCTCACTGGTTGCGAGCGACGTTTCAAATGTATTCAGGTTTCGATTATTAACACCAATCAAGTCGTGATCAAGTCTTAGTGCCCGTTCCATTTCAACTTCGTCATGCACTTCTACGAGAACGTCCATGCCGGTTTTTTTCGCCAGTTCCAGCAATTCCTGCATTTTTGCCTGCTCAAGGGCAGCGGCAATCAACAGGATGCAGTCAGCACCCATGACCCGTGATTCCAGAATTTGCCAAGGGTCAATCATGAAGTCTTTACGCAGCACAGGCAAACTGCATTCAGCACGTGCTTCACGCAGAAACCCGGCGTCTCCCTGGAAAAAGTCCCTGTCGGTCAAAACGGATAAACAGGCGGCGCCCGCTGACTGGTAAGACCGGGCGATATCACCCGGCCTGAAATCTTCACGGATCAGACCGGCACTGGGTGAGGCTCTCTTAATTTCGGCAATAATCGCCGGTCCCCTTACCAGGGCCTGTCTCAGTCCGTTTTCAAACCGGCGTGTCGGCGCACAATCTTTTACCTTCGCAGCCAGTTCTGTCATCGTGGTGATTGACTTACCGGCAGCAACTTCCTCGGACTTGCGCTGAAGTATGCGTTGCAATATCGAAGGAACTGCCATCAGAAACCCTGTGTCATGTCAGCCAGTTGCTGCATTTTTTTCAAACCGGCCCCACTGGCCAGCGTGTCATCGGCAAAGGCCACACCATCGGCAATCGAACCGGCGATACCGGCAACGTACAATGCGGCCCCGGCGTTCAGCGCGATCATGTGTGCTGCGCGTTGTGAGCGCGGGTCTTTTTCACCCGCCAGTGCAGATGTAATAAGCTGTAATGAAGAGGCCACATCATCAACCACCAGGTCCTGTACCGATTCACGTTTGAAGCCAAGCTGTTCAGGTTGCAACGTATATTCACTCACAACACCATTTATGAGCTCTGCAACATACGTATCGGCCGCCAGGCTGATTTCATCGAGACCATCTTCAGAGTGCACGACCAGCACATGTTCCGAGCCAAGACGCTGTAACACTTCTGCCACCGGACGGCACAGAACACGGTCATAGACCCCAATCAACTGACGTTTCAAACCTGCCGGGTTCGCCATCGGGCCCAACACATTAAACAGGGTGCGCAAACCCAGTTCCCTGCGTGCAAGGCTGACATGCCGCATGGCGCTGTGGTGCATCAGTGCAAACATGAAACCGATGCCAAGTTCGTTGACACAATGTGCCACCTGCTCGGGTGTAATATCCAGTCGTACCCCGGCAGCCTCGAGCACATCTGCACTGCCGGAACTCGAAGAGACCGAGCGATTACCATGTTTCGCCACCCGTCCACCCGCTGCTGCCACAACAAAACAGGCTGCTGTAGAAACATTAAAAAGGTTGGCGCCATCCCCGCCGGTCCCGACAATATCTATCAGATTGGGCCCGCTGACCTTTACACCACTGGCAAATTCGCGCAGAACCTGTACACCACCGGTAATTTCATCAATGGTTTCGCCCTTGATCCGCATACCCAGCAAAAATGCACCAATTTGCACATCCGTGGTACCGGCTGACATGATCTGACGCATGACGTCCACCATCTCTGCATTTGAAAGGTCCTGCCTTTCAGCGATTCGGCCCAGTGCCGTCTGTATATCCATTCCCATAAATACAGTTCCGTTTTATCCCTGCCTGGTAGTGTTAATGAAATTCTGCAACAGGTCATGGCCACAGCGTGTAAGAATTGATTCGGGATGAAACTGCACCCCTTCGATAGACAGCGTGTTATGTCTGACCCCCATGATCTCTTCAATTCCACCCCCGGGCTGTTCGGTCCAGGCAGTGACTTCCAGGCATTCGGGTACCATGTCTTTCTTTAGTACGAGTGAGTGGTACCGGGTCGCCTCGAAAGGCTGTGGCAAGCCGGCAAAAACACCTTCGCCACGATGGTGCATCATCGATGTCTTGCCATGCATAACCTTGTCAGCACGCACCACCTGGCCACCAAATACCTGCCCAATACACTGGTGACCAAGACACACACCCAGGATGGGGAACAAGCCTCCCAGCTCAGAAACCACGTCAAGGGATATACCCGCGTCATCCGGTGTACACGGCCCCGGGGAAATAACGATACCCCTGGGATCAAGCTCTCTTATTTCTTCGGTTGTAATCGCATCATTACGAACAGTTTTTACTTCCGCACCCAATTCACCCAGGTATTGCACCAGGTTGTAAGTGAAGGAATCGTAGTTATCGATCATTAGGATCATGTTCTATCTATCTCTTTGACATTAAACACATACAATCTCATAAATATTTTTGTAGCACCATTCATGGCACCAAATCATGATTTCGGTAAATATATAACATGAGCAGGCTACATGTCCGATGATATCTTCGGAGCACATTGAAATCGATAAATAATCACGTCGGATAATAAATGGCCCAAAAATCCGACCAACAATATGTAAAGACGCGTATCAGTCTAATACAGTGGAAACTTGCTTTTGAATTGGAGTATGATCAAGGGTCAATATCGTAAGGAGAGACAGATCATGAAGACCGCGCTACGTATTTTTACTATTGCAATTCTGATGGTTCTTGCTGCGCCAGCCTATTCAGATGCAATACAGATGTTCAATTGCCAATTGACCGACGATGCAACCACTGATGATGTCCTTGATATGTCTGCCAAGTGGCTCAAGGTCGCAAAGACCATGAAGGGCGGCGAGAACCTGAAGGTCTTCGTAAGGCACCCGATCGCCGCCTCCAGCGATGACGTAGATTTTGTATTTGTTGTAACCGTGCCTACCTTTGCAGAGTGGGGTGCATTTACGGATGCATATGAAGTCACCGACATGATCGCCGCCATTGACGATGAATATGAGAAGGTTGCAGATTGCAATGACAGCGCCATATGGGAAGGTGCTGAAATAGAATAGTCTTTACTTATCCCGGGCTATTTATTAGCCGGTAAGAAAGGCCGCCACTTTGGCGGCCTTTTTTTATCCACGCTTTTGTAATGAACCGCTAAAAAATAATCACCCGTCAACCGGCAAAAACTCCGATGGTTGACGCACCTGTTCCCCTGGTTAGATGCTACATACATCAGGGAACGAATTTTTCATAACGCGCTTCCCCGGTCTGTATATCCTCACCATACAACTCTACATATCGAACCGTTAGCGAAAAACCTTTGCGGGAAGAATCGATAAACATTTTCTCGAAGTATGAAAGTGCACCATCGATCATCACCGTTGCGCGATAATCATCACCATTACGAATTATATTGATTTCGCGGCCAACATCCGCCTTCATGTGCAGCTCGGCAGACTCCCTGCTTTTGTCCAGTTTGGTATCAAAGCCATAGGCGAAGGTTCTCTGAACCCAGCTGAGTTCCTTCACCTGGCCCTGTTCGGCAAGACGAATCCAGTAACCCACGACTGGCTCCTTTTTGAGCAGCTTTCCATCCGCCCCGACCTGCGCGTCGTACTGGACGATGTTGGCATTTTTTGACCGCTCGATATGGAATAAATGCTGCCGTACAGGGGCTTCAGCCTGAACCGGCAACGGTGCATAAAGCGAGATCAATGCCAGGCATATTACAACCATGCGCACCGGGCGTAACATCAAAAAGCGCTCAAACCACATGGGCATAATCTTCTCAAGGTCATGACCGTCCCATATGTTCTTTTCTTGCCTCGCTGGGTGACTGACCGGTCCATCGCTTGTACGCCCGGGAAAATGAGCTGATTTCTGAAAACCCGAGTTGATAGGAAATTTCTGTTAACGTCAGGGTGGCATCATTGATGTACTGGCTGGCAAGTCCGGAGCGAATTTCCAGCAGCACTGCTTTAAAACTCGTGTTTTCAGCACTGAGCTTACGGTTCAGGTTGCGTGTTGACATGTGAAGGGCTTGAGCAATGGTCGTCTCGGTGACCGACCCCTGCCCAAGGTTCTCGAGAATTGCAGCCTTGACCCGGTTGACGATGTCATCTTTGGACCGGCTTGCCAGGTACCTGACCACGATGTGGTCATTCAACTTGGCAAGTTGTTTGTTGGAACCACTTAAACGTTTTTCTGCCTGTTCCTTATCGATATGAAGACTATTCATCTCAGCATTGAATTCCACCGGGCAGCGGAAGAACTGAAAGTAATAGGACGTATCGGCCGGAGGCGGATGGGCAATGGTGACCAGTTTTGGATTCCACTCGTCACCGGAAACAAACCTGCACATCCGGGTAAGGACCGCCAACTGACTGGTGTCACGGTGGTAAGCCCAGGCAGTGGGTGCATCCACATAAACTGAAACCACCAATCTGTCCTGCCTGTAATCTATCGTTAGCTGTAACTTTTCATGTATTACTTTGATATATCGTTGCAACCGTTCCAGGGCACTTTGCAAAGTGGTACTGGCCAGCCACGCAAACCCCAGGGGGCCGATATGTGAAGGAAGAAAGTACTTTGCTTCTTTCATACCAAAACAAGTGTCGCCTGATTGCTCCGCTGCTTCGACTGCAATACGATCGATCACCAAATCCGACACCCGTGCACTGGTGTCAAAAAGCGTCGATTGATGGACACCATGTTTTTTGAATATTGCTTCGGCGTCGATGCCATGATCCTCTATTTGCCGCCATAGACTGGACACTGAGGGTGCAAATACTGACATGAAATACTTATCCTTTGGAATTAGCCGTTAACACTGCCACATTTCAGGTGACGAGTGAAGTCCCGGACCATCGCTAAGCAATTTTTTTCCTCATGATTCGCTCAAAACGTCGGCCAGTTAACGAAGAAGTCGAAATGATTTCTATATGGCTGACGTGTCCGCGATAGTAAAACCGGCTTAGCCATTCAGAAAAAAGACTCCCCACGAGCAAAAAACCACAGCGAATCCAACAATAGAGCCAGTCCAATTGCCAAGAGCAACAGGGGCATTATGATGTCACCCGCCTTTTCCATGAAATCATTGACCCGGGCAAGTATGGGCTTGCTCCTGTCCCCCATCATCGCAGTGAGCAGGGGTATTAACAAAAAAGGAAGTGCATAGGCTACGTTGTAGATTGCCAGGCCTGTCACCACTCCCATGGTATCGAGACCACTTTTTAGTAACTGGTCGATAGCTGCAAAATACGGCACTGCAAAAGGTATGCCGATTAAATTGATCACAGCACCAAAGGTGAACGCCTTCCATAGAGAAAACTCAGGTGTATTCTCATCCGGGCGCTTACCCTTGTCCTTGCGTGTACGCAGTACCAGCCATAGCAAGGCACAGGCAATGACAAACTCAATGACAAAATCGATGGTCTGCGGGTTTGCCAGGCGGGTAGATAGTTTCTCAATGCTATAGGCCAGCATTACACCGCAGGCCATATAGGCGGCAGTGTGACCCAATAGCATCGCACTGCTTACAAGAACCGGGCGCTTGCTACCAGCGGCATAGACCATAAAAGTGAAGAGCACCGGGTTCAGTACATCGCTTAACAATATTGGAAAAAGTATTCCCCAGTTATCCATTCGGCCTTAAAGCTCCCGGGAAAAGGTCAAATTAAACATTTGGGTATTTTATATGAAAAGAATTACAATGCCCGGCTAGATTTTATTTAATCATTACATTCAATGGAGAATTCATATGTATAAGTCCCTGGCCTTGCTTGCAGCCTTGCTGCTATTTGCCGCCCCCTGCTGGTCAGACGAGTCTGCGCCGGTTACGGACAAACCGTCCCTCTACAGCAGCCAGACCGTCAAGGTCACTGCAGTGGTAGAAGCGATCAACCACGAAACCCGTGAAGTTACCTTACGGGGGCCTGAAGGCAACACTACAAGCTTTGTTGCCAGCGAAGAAGCCCGTAACCTGGACCAGGTTAGCGTAGGCGATATCGTTATGGCCGAATACGAACAAAGCCTGTCAATTGAAGTGTTTGCCAATGACGGCAGTGCTCCGGGTGCTGGCGCAATCGCAGCCGCAGGCCGTTCTGAAAAGGGTGAAATGCCTGGAATGGCAGCAATTGATGCGACGGTAGTAACGGCGATTGTTGAGGAAATCAATCTCGAAGCCAATACTTTCAAACTTAAAGGCCCATCAGGCGAAATTAAGGAATACGTTGCTCAAGATCCTGAGAACCTCAAAAAAGCCGCAGTTGGTGACCTGGTCGTAATCACTTACACCGAAGCTATCGCAATTTCAGTAGAAAAAACAACGGCAGAATAAGCCTGCTTTTGTACAGGAGTGACCGGCGTTTGCCGGTCACTCCGCAACCGGCTTCTTGGCCAGCTTCCGTTGCAGCGTCCGTCTGTACATTCCAAGACTCCTGGCCGTGGCGGAAATATTGCCGTCGTTTTCTTTCAGTACTTTCTGAATATGCTCCCACTCAACCCTTTCAACTGACATCGGGCTGTAATCCTCCAGTCTATCGTCCCGTTGCCATTCACCGGATAGTGCTTTAACAACATCACCGGCAGTAACAGGCTTGCTTAAGTATTCTGCTGCGCCCCATTTGATCGCGGTGACTGCAGTAGCGATACTGGAATAACCGGTCAACACGACAATCCTCATTTCCGGATTGATCTCAATCAAAAGCGGGATAAGATCCAGACCGGATTCCCCATCCAGTTTGAGGTCAACCACAGCCATGTCAGGAACAGTTTTACGCGCCCGGGTCACTGCATCGCTTATTCCGGCTGAGGCAATTACATCAAAACCACGTTTGCTCATCGCCTTGCTCAGCACATGCAGAAATGCCGGGTCGTCATCCACCATAAGCAGTCGGTTTTCAGTTATTTTCTGCTCAGTCATGTTCAGCATCCCCAATCAAAGGAAGTCGAATTTCAATACGGGTACCGGTTCCCTGCGTATCAGCCAATTTTACCTCACCACCCATCCGTTCAATAGATGCCTGGCCAAGCAGCACACCCAAACCAAGACCACCCTGCTTGCGGCTGATACTCGTCTTACCGAAACTACCGGCAATTTCATCAGGGATTCCCGGGCCTTGATCTTCGATTGCTATTAACAACCAGCCTGGAGACGACCCGACTTGCAATGAGACAAATTCCGGGCTGGCGTCGGCGGCATTGTTCAGCAGGTTCATCAAAGCATGTTGCAGGCTTTGATCGCAACGGATTTTATGCCGTGTCTCATGCGCCGGGATAACCGTTTCCAGCCTGACCTCGGGCCGGGCCAGGCTCCATTTCTCCAGCAGGCCTTTCAGTAACACTCCCACTTCTGTAACAACCATCCTGCTATTTTCGGTGGTGGTGGACACCAGGTTACGCAGGACCTCGTCACAACGCGCAATCTGCTGGGTGAGTATTGCCATCTCGTCCTTTAGTTGCGGGCACTCGGATTCAATCTCATCAACCGTCACCGCCATTGTTGCCAATGGTGTTCGCATTTCGTGAGCTGTACCGGCAGCAATACTGGCAATACTGATTATCTGTTCGTCTCTGAGCCCCAACTCCCGGTTAAGGGCAATGGCCTCGGCTTGTTGCCGGAGCGCACTCGCCATGCGTACGACAAACCACGAGATCAATAGGGCGCTAAAACCGAAATTAACCCACATACCGAGGAAGTGGGCGTTTGACATGGCGTGATGACCGGTCATGTTAAACAGGGGTAGTGGCTGGTAATAGAAAAGCAGCAGCGTGTATGACCCGATACATAGAAATGCAATAAGCCAAGTATATGCGGGTCTTAAAACCGCCGCGCTGATGATCAGAGGTATCAGGTAATAACTGACAAGAGGGTTGGTCGACCCACCCGTGAAATAAAACAGCAGGGTTAAAAAGCAAACGTCCAGTAGCAGGTTGGCAAAGAACTCTTTTTCACTCACATCCCGGCCGAAGCGCAGACGCACCAGGATCAATACGTTAATCACCACCATCACCAACAAAATCGTGAACACCTCCAGCGATGGAAACGGCATTGTCCCGGAAAAGTGGAAAAGGATAGAACCCGCCAACAGGATGACGATCAAGATACTCCGGATCACGCACAATCGCAGCAGATTCTGCCGTGACGGATGTATTCCCTGTTTCAGTTTACCAATTGGCATTTAGCCTAATGTAATAGTTTCTACCCTTGCTATACAACCTCTCTCGCAATGGAACGTCGCTGCCGGCAACCCGGTTATATCCTCCCAGGTGATCCTGATAGGCCTTGTCGAATATATTCTCAACACCCAGGCTAACATCAAGTGCCCTGTTCAGACTGATACCGCCCCTCAGGTTTGCAATACCCCAACCCGAGCTCTTTTGTTCCTTATTGTAGGCTGAGACCTTGTCCTGCCTGGATGCCGCAACACTTTCAATCGCGACAAAATAGGATTCACGTTGCCAGACTAACTCCAGAAAAGAAGACAACGGAGCGATCCGATAAAGGTTGTCGGTTATGTCCTTGCGTTTGCCGCGCACATAACCCAGATTACCCCTGAGCAGCCATGCCTCACTGATCTCAAACTCGTAGCCCAGGTCCACACCGTAGATTTTAGCGTCCACATTGGCGAATTGCAGTGGTGGTCTGCCGCTCGCCATCATTGCAAACATATTGGCGACTTTATTGGTGGAAGGTACACCCTGTATGTAATTATTGACATCCCGGTAATAGACTTCTGGTGTCAGTTTGAACCGGCCTGCAGACCAGTCAAGACCAGCTGTCAGCTCAACAGCTGTTTCCGGTTTGAGATTGATATCACCGATATATGTGTATCCATCTGCCAGGCCGGCCGTGGCTTCCATTGGTAACCACAGGTAGCGCTCCTGGTAGCTTGGTGAACGTACTTTCCTGCCCAAGCCCAGGTTTAGCCTCGTATTGGCACTTGTTTGGCGGCTCGCCTTGAGCATGGCACTCCACTGATTGTCCTTTTTATTCCGGTCGGATTCGTTGAACGCTTTGGCCAGCGCATCGAGTCTGTCCTGTTGAGCGCTGCTCGGACCCATCAGGGCCAGGTTTCCGCCGACGTCACCCGCATCCATGCTGACACGGTTGTACCTGAGACCGGCTTCAACATCCCATTCGCCCAGTGATCTGGTGGCTTCGGCAAAAAGGCCAAAACGGTCCCTGTCCACATCATTAAAGTTAACGATGTACCACATGTCGTTTGCGGGATTGCTTATGTCGGCATCATGCTGTTCCCATTTACCGTCAGCACCAAACAAAAGTCCGGTTTCACCTGCATTCCGGCCATAGGTCAGTTTGAACCCATCGCTGTCCCCAAGCGCAAGCGTTTCACGTAACATTTTCATGCCGTTCATACCGGTAGGCGGCGGACGAAGCGTGAAATTGTTCATCACATGATCCACCGAGAGCGTATTGAATTTAAAAGACAGGTCACCCTCTTTAAGACGCGTATCCAGGCCTGCAGAATACTGTTCGCTGTCAGCGTAAATAATATCCATGGGCAAAGCCGGTGTACCGCTTTCACCGGTTCTGTTAATCACTGCGCCCAGGCTGATATCAACCTGGCTGAATCGATGGCCGTAACCCAGGCGGTATTGTTTGCGGTCGTATTCGGTTGCGGCAACAGTTCCACCATCAAATTGGTAGTCATCACCTTTATCAATGCTGGCGGAAACATCAAGCCAGTTCGTCCGGTTGTGAACGCCCGCATAGATCGAACCTCCCCAACTGTCGGCATTGGCTCCATAACCTGCTTCCACCCGGCCCAAAGTGTCCCACTGATCATTTTCAGAAAACCCCGTTCTCCTGGAAGAGATTGCAATGGCACCACCCAGACCTTCCTCGATCGTCGCAACAGATCCTAGACCACGGTACAACGTGACAGATTCGGTGAGTGACTGTGGAATGGAGGAGAGCGGTGAATCCATCCAGTTGGGGCCGCCTGATGTGTAACCTATACCGTCAATCGAAATATTGTTCTGGGCACCAAACAAACCACGGTACTGGCTGATCCTGGTCACAGGACCATTGCTGTTGCGATTTCCGCCCGGGAAGATTCTCAACAGGTCGCTATTATCGATACCCGTGTGGGGGACCTCGCTAATACCCATCTCCAGGGCAGTATCTGATCTCACCCCGGTGACAACCACGACTTCTATACCGGATTCATCACGGTCACCCGGCATTTCTGTCTGTCCTGCCTGGAGTTGGACCACGCCGAGCGACAGCAGTGAATAAATTGCAAAAATTGTACGTCTGTGCACTGGAGTGCCCCTTTCTGAAAATCAGAGCACACTATACAGAGCGCAAGAACGCCTGAGGAAGTGACAGATTGTCGCAGCCCGCAAACCTGCCTGTCCTGTTTCCACTTTTGCGTTCACCTTGTATTCAGGCAAGCGGGATTATAGTGAGGCTGTGGTAATCCATGGCGTCTTATGGATTGCACTGAAACATCGTGACGAACCGAAGAGGACATGAACATGAACAGACTGCTACTAAGTTTATTTTGGATGTTTGCGACCGTGGCCGTCATACCTTCGCTGTTCGCGCAAGACAGCGACTGGCCCCGCACGGTGCCGCTGAAGCAGGGAATGGTAACCATTTACTCGCCGCAAATTGATGAAATGAGCGATAACACCATTCAATATCGCGCTGCGCTTGCGTACCGCGCGACGGCTGGAGCAGAGCCGGTGTTTGGGGCTGGCTGGTTCGAATCACCCGTCAGGATCGATTCCGCAAACCGCATCGTTCACCCCACTGAACTCAGGCTGACAGAAACGCGTTTCCCGGAAGGAACCGATAATATAAAGCCGGAACTGGCGGCAGTGCTGGCGCAACAATCACCCGGCTGGAATCTCGATTTTTCAGTTGATGAACTCGACTCCGCCCTCAAAACAGCCGAAGCGGAAACCAGGGCGGTTAATACGGCACCGCCTGAAATCATCTATCGGGATCACCCCGCACTGCTGATTTCCATCGATGGTGAACCCCTCCTGCGTGACATTGAGAACAGCACCTATGAATCGGTCATTAATACGCCTTACCCGTTAATTTTTGATGGCAAATACTATTACCTCAACGCTGCCAGGGATGTCTGGTATCGTGCCAGAAAGGCAACTGGACCGTATCATTTTGAGCCCACCCCACCCACCGCGATCGCATCCATGGTCAATCCGGATGATGAAGCCACGGCACAGGAGGAACCGTCTGAACCGGTCACCGCCGCGAACGCCCCGGAAATCGTGGTATCAACCGAACCGGCCGAACTCATCGTCAGTGAAGGCCCGGCTGCTTTTGTACCCCTGGTCGACGACCTGCTGGTACTACAGAACTCGGATGACGATGTGTTCATGCATGTCAGTTCGCAAAAATTCTACATCGTGCTTGCCGGGCGTTGGTACCGGGCCAGTTCACTGACAGGCCCCTGGACCTACCAGGCGGCAGATAAGCTGCCGGGTGCATTCGCCAATATACCAAGGGACTCAAACCAGGCAGACTCGCGTGTTTATGTTGCCGGCACGGAGGAAGCAAAGGATGCGGTATTGGATGCCCAGATTCCCCAGACCGCTGCCGTTAAACGAGGCGAGGCGGACATCGAAGTCAAATATGACGGTGAGCCTGTCTACCAGGCGGTCGACGGCACCGATCTCGTGTATATCCAGAATACAGGCTCCACGGTGCTCGTTTCGGGTGGACTGTATTACCTGGTTGAGGAAGGCGTATGGTATGTGTCCTCTTCGCCCAATGGTCCATGGCAGGTGTCGGACCATCGTCCGGAGCAGGTGGACACGATCCTTCCCACCTCACCGGTCTACAACACAAAGTATGTTCATGTTTATGACAGTACACCGAGCGTGGTTTATGTCGGCTATACCCCCGGCTACACCGGCAGCTATGTCTATCGCAATTCCATTTTTTACGGTACCGGATGGTATTACCGGCCCTGGGTTTCACCCTACTATTACTACCCCCGTGTCAGCACCTGGGGATTTAATGTCAGCTACAACTCGTGGAGCGGCTGGAACTTTGGCTTGAGTTGGGGCTGGGGACCTTTCAGTGTGAGTTATTACTCCGGCGGCTACTGGCATCGCAATCACTACTGGTATAACCGTCACTACGGTCGCTGGGGACCAGGCAGGTACAGAGCGCGGCCCGTACACCATGGACGCGGGCATAATCGCTACGCCCACAATGGTTATCAAGGCAGCGGGCGTCGGGGCTATGACGGTGGCCGCGACCGGGGCGGCAACTCCAGACCACGTGGTGATGGGCAAAATCACAACCTCTATCGTGATGGATCACAGCGCGCAAGGGTCGCCAATACCCGCGATAAGCAGCCACGGTCAGTCAGGTATGCCGGTAATTCCAAGCGGTTTGACAACACCAAAGCAGACGGCAGGCGGGTGCAGAACTACGCCGGCAAAAGCAAGGTCGAACGTAACCGGTCCGGCGTGGTGAACCCCTCTGAATTGCGTAAAAAGGCCAGGGTGCGGGATGTCAATCTTGAGGCAAACCGCAGCAGGCTAATGGCTGACAACAATGGTAACGTTTATGAAAAAGCGAGCCGCCGGTCAAACCGGGCTGTGTACACAGGTGGCGAACGGAACAGGGAACCATCAACGCTTCTCGCGTCATCCCGGCCATCAAAGACACGCGCCGCAGCGAACCGGGGAACGGGCAAATCACCTTCGTCAAACGGCGTTTCTAACCGCCAGCCACAAAGAAGATCAACCAGCAACAGGCAACGTGAGCCTGCGACGACCAGGACACCTGCCCGGCAATCCCGAACGGCAACACCTGGCGAGAGCACTAGGCAGCGGCCATCATCAGGAGCCAAGTCTTCTTCTCGACAGAAGCAGCCAAAGACACCCGTCAATAACACCAGACAGCAAAGACAGTCAGTGGCGAGATCCCAGGTGCGACAACCGCAACAGAAGACCATCAACAACAGGCAACGGACAGCCTCAACCGTCAAGGCACCTGCACGACAATCAAGACAAGTGTCGGGCAGGAACAACACCAGGCAGAAATCAGCCCCTCGAGCCTCGTCTGGAAGGCAACGCCAAAATTCGCCACCGGCGGCTCCTCAGACTAAAAACTCAAGGAACAACACTCCTAAATACTCGGCACCCGCTCAAAAATCGCCGCAAAAAAGCACCCAAAGAAGCAGTCAACAGCGAAATGGGGGAAGATCGGGTGGTGGTGGCAGAGAGCGATCCAGCCGCGGTCGCTCCGGAAAATAAACCATCAAGTCACCTGGCATGCATTGAGTCTGTCGGGTGAATGAAAAAAGACGCCGCACGTGCTAAGGCAAAGGAAATACGTTCAGATCAGCCAGATCTCAAGCCGGTTACGTTAACCGGGAATTCGTTTAAAGGCCTCTTGAAGCCCGATCAACGGCGGTAATCAAAGCACGACCCTTGTCGCGGGTCTCCTGCCATTCTTTTTCAGCATCCGAATCGACCACGATGCCTGCACCCGCCTGCACATGCAGCTTACCGTCATGAATGACGGCCGTGCGTATTGCGATGGCGAGGTCCGTATCGTCATGCCAGCTGATATAACCGACAGCACCCGCATAAATATTGCGTTTGACCGGCTCGAATTCGTTGATGATTTCCATTGCCCGGAATTTCGGCGCACCCGATAAGGTCCCGGCAGGAAATGCAGCACGTATGGCATCCATCGCACATAAACCGTTGTCAAGATCACCCTGCACTTCCGAGACGATATGCATCACGTGGGAATAACGCTCAATGATCATTTGATCGGTCATTTCAACACTACCGGTCTTCGCTACACGACCCACATCATTACGGCCCAGATCGATCAGCATCAGGTGTTCAGCGCACTCTTTCGGGTCATTCAATAATTCTTCTGCCAGCGCCTGATCTTCTGCCATGGTTTTTCCGCGCTTTCGAGTGCCGGCAATGGGTCTTAGCGTAACCCGGTCATTTTGCACACGCACAAGTACCTCGGGTGAAGAACCGACGATCTGGGTTTCACCAAGATCGATAAAGTACATATAAGGTGACGGGTTCAATGCCCTCAATGAACGATACACATCCAGTGGCCTGGCGTTGAAGGGCACACTCATACGTTGAGAAAGCACAACCTGGAAAATATCACCGGCAAGGATGTATTCCCTGCATTTTTCGACTGCGTCAATGAAGTCCCCACGGTCAAAACCATAAGTAAAATCTTCTTCCTGCACAGCCTCACCCGATACCCTGAGACCATAAGCCGTTCCGGCCGAGCGTAAGCGGTGCTCAATTTCGTCCAGTCTTTGCTGTGCCCGCTCAAATGCGTTTTCCTGGGTAGGATCGGCATGAACAATCAGCCATAACCGGCCCTCCAGGTTATCCAGAACTGCCACTTCTTCTGATAACAGCAGTTCAATATCTGCAGTTCCCAGGTCATCCCTCTTTTCCCGGCACGAGAGTTTCGGTTCGACCATTTGCACCGTTTCGTAACCAAAATAGCCGACCAGCCCTCCGCTGAATAAAGGTAATTCATCCAGACGCGGCACATTGAACCCGCTTTGCAACCTGGCAATATGTGCGAGCGGATCCGAGACTGTTTCCTCGCTGACCTGCCGGCCATTGTCCGAAATAACAAAACTGTGTCCCCGGACCGTGTAACGTCGCCGGCAGGGCAAGCCGATAATTGAGTACCGGCCCCAGGTCTCACCACCCTCAACCGATTCCAAAAGATAAGAATCAGGTCCTTCCGCCAGCTTCAGGTAGACTGACAACGGTGTATCAAGATCGGCCAGAACGGACCGGAAAACCGGGATCCGGTTGTAACCTTCAGAATGCAGTTGTTCAAATCTTTCGTAATTCACCCAAAGGTTTCCCATTTGTAAGACGTGCTGAAAAAAAGCGATTCTAACAAGAATCGGTTAACAGAATCAGTCGGCAGGCAATTCAATTGTGAATTCAACGCCATCGTCATTCGGCAGGTTGCGGGCGCTGACCTTGCCGCCATGCGCCTCGGCAACCAACCGGACAATGTGCAGGCCGAGACCAAGATGTTGTCCGCTGGCCTGCTTTTCCCTCAAAGATACCAGCGAATCGAACAAGCGGTCGTGTAGAACATCGGGAAGACGGGTGCCGCTATTGGCCACACTAATCAGAAAGACCCTCTCTTCGCGCCTCAGTGAGATAGCTATTTCACAGTCCTGGGCACTCAGGCTGATGGCGTTATCAACCAGTTTATCCAACGCCTGCACAATCAGGTCCGGGGCACAATGAAGCTTGCAATCATCATTTGGCAAATTCAGGCTAATCTTGCGTAATGGATTGACGGAGCGATAGGCATCAATGCTGTGGCTTAGCATTTCACCCAAATTGATGGTTTCCCAGTCAGCGGTTTTGACGGAACCTTCCAGACGCTGCGCCTCGCTCATCGCAGATACGATGGCCGCCTGTCGGTCCAGACCTTCCTGTGCCCGTGACAGGTACTCACGGGCAGTGGGATCAAGGTCTGAGCTTGCAAGATTTTCCAGTGAAGACCGGGTGATCGCAATCGGTGTTTTGAGTTCGTGGGATAATCGGCCGGCAAGCTTTTGCAAATAACCGGTGTACTCCGTCACTGCCTTGAGCAGTTTTTCGGTATTACGTGCCAGTTCGCCCAATTCATCAGCCGAGGTGGTCAGGGGAAGGTCTGAAACCCGTCCGCCGTTATCCATGGCGCGACTGACGGCAGTACTGAGTTTTTGTACACGGTGTGACAGGCGTGAAGCAAACAACCACAAGCCCGCAGCCAGCACCAGGACCAATAACAGGGCAATGATTGAAAAGCGGCCCAGTGCCCGGTTGGTCATCAACAAAAGCCCCTCGGACCTCGTTTCAAGGACCACGGCACCAATTGCTTTGCCACCTTGCCCGGAGCCTTCTGTTGCAGCGTCAAACACCGGTACTGCCACGAGGTTGTAAACTGCTGCACTTTCAGCGTCCCGGTTCCACAAGGTACCGTTCCCACCCTGCAATGCAGTGTTAATCGCATCCCCTTCAAACCGCACCGGCCAGGAGGGCGGGTCTTTACGAAACGGCATATCCGAATCGGCAACGGCCTGGTAAAGCATGCGTTTTACCCAGGTCAGCTCACTGTTGCCGGCACTGTCTGCGGGGCCGGAGTCAGCCACCACCCAGCCATCGGCTTGCACCAGCCAGGTGCGGGTATTGTCGGGCACGGTCTTCGCAAGCCATTGTGACACAGCATCATCACGACTAAGCAGTTCCAGCCACTGACCCTTTTGCCGGCCATTGAGGGTGCCGGCGTAGCGTTCATATGAAATACCCTGCATGGTAAAAGCCGGGGCCACTGCCCCGATACTGATTCGTTCAACATCACCGGGCAGGGTCAGTTCGACAGTGTAGCCGTCGGCATCGTCCATCCAGGCAGCATTAAGCCGCGTACCATTACCGCCCATGCTGTTAACCGTCAGTGGGCCGGGGGCCTCACTTGAAATCATATAACTGAACTGCCCCCGGTTACTTTGTATGTACAGCATCACGCCGGCCGCCTGGCTGGCATCGCTTGCACCGGTATTGTATGTCGTTGCCCTGATCTCACCGGGGTCGGTTACTTTGACTGCAAGATAAAAATGACTGCCCAAACGGCCAGCCAGCAGATCCAGCTTTAATAGTCCTTCGGAGGACTCAAATGAAAGATTCTGGTTGGCCTCAGGCCAATCCGTTATATATCCGTCTGCAATGGGCTCCATTGCCAGTTGACGCAATGGCAGAGCCTGGCCGCGGGCGAGCCTGAGTTCGGCCTGATACTCCAGCGGCAAAACCTGTGTTAGCGTCTGGCCGGATACCAGCAGCGCATTCTCCTCGGCCTGGCGTAAAAAGTTCTCCAGCTCCTGTACCAGTTTCCAACCGGACCACGGCAGCAACAGGGTCAGCAGGGACAATGCCAATAACTGGTTTCTTAATCGCATTCCAATTGCCGGTGTTCAGCCTGCAGAGCCATTCCAACGGTAACCCGCGCCATAGACGGTATCCAGCTTGTCAAAAGATGCATCGCTTTCTTTAAATTTTCGCCGAATCCGCTTCACGTGGCTGGTAATGGTCTGGTCATCAACGAGAATATTGGCATCATCCATCAGTTGCTGACGTGACCGCACACTCCCGGGACGGCGGGCCAGTGAATGGACAATCCATAACTCGGTTACTGTCAACGGAACGCCATTTCCATTGAATTGTACTTCCATGCGGTCAGTTGACAGGCGCAAGGCACCACGCTCCATCCAGGTTTCGGTGTTTTGCTCACCGGACAACATTTCAACACGGCGGAACAGAACGATAATCCTGGCCATCAAGTGCGGCAGACTGATGTCCTTGGTGAGGTAATCATCAGCACCCAGCCTGAGACCGGAAATCACATCCGGGTCGGAGTCCCTCGCTGTCAGGAACATGATTGGCAGTACCCGCGACATGGACCTGAGCTCCCTGCACAACTCAAAACCACCCTCGACATCATCACCCAGGCCCACATCAATGATCACCAGGTCAGGCAGTCGATACCGAAAGGCATCCAGCGCGCTCTTGCGATCACCATATCCACTCACCTGGTAACCCTGGCGACGCAGCGCATCCTCAAAATTGCGGCGGATGGCAATCTCGTCTTCGACAATTGCAATATGTCTCGGCATATCAACCCCTGTTGTTTGATTATCCTGGCACGGTCTAGTTTAAGGCCTGAGGGCCCGTGCTTGCATCCACGAGGGAGCCATTGCCATATTTTTGCCCTATTCCGGTCTGATTCTTTCCGGTTTCAGCCACGGCAAATGCATTTTGAAGCTGTTTAATACCAGCTAAAGCAGCCAGGGGAATCAGAACATGTCCAAACCTACAGATGCAACCATCAACAGCAAACGGTCCCAGACTGGATCAATCCGTGACGAACTTGAGAAACAGGCCTGGATTCAGAACCCCGGGCTTGCTCAACGCCTGAGTAAATGGCAAATGCATGAAAATCAACGGAACACTTCCTGGTATCAAAGCGCACGCCGGATTAAAAGCTGGCAGGACCGTACCCTGCTGACAGTCATTGCTATCTTACTGGTACTGTTTGTGATCCGCACCGAAATTGCTATCGCAGACGAACAGGTATGGGGCCTGGAGATGAAGAGTAACGCGGGTGTATTTACTGAACTGGCGGTAAACACCGACATTCAGCTTGATATAACCGGCCTGGTGGCGCGTGTCGAAATCACCCAGCAATTCAGCAACCGGGGCAGTCATTGGGCGGAAGGGATCTATCGCTTTCCGCTACCGGAGGATGCCACCGTCGACCGCATGCGAATCAAGGTAGGCGAGCGTCTGCTGGAAGGTGAAATACAGGAGAAGGAAAGCGCCCGGCAAACTTACCAGAAAGCCAAAGAATCGGGCCAGACTGCCACTATTGTGGAGCAGCAACGTCGCAATCAATTCGAAACCCGGCTGGCCAATATCGGCCCGGGCGAGGTCATCGAAATCACCATCGGTTATCTGCAGAATGTCAGCTACAGTGATTTCACTTATAGTCTGCGTTTACCCATGACCTTCACACCGCGCTGGGAACCCGGCCGTTTACCCACTCATGAACCAACAAGTGTCACATCACCCGCACCCCTGTTGGTGCCCGCCGGCTCAGACAGCGGTCACCGGCTCAAACTGCATGCCCGGCTTACCAGTTCGGCACAATTTGCTGCGATTGAAAGCCGCTATCACGATGTAGATATCCGGCAGGTTGACGACGGTTACACGATTGAACTTCTCAACCCCGATGCAGTGAGTGACCGGGACTTCGAACTGAGTTGGACACCTTCACTCCAGTCCCACCCCAGTGCTTCACTGACCACTTTCAACGACGGCGAGTCAGTCTATGCCCAATTAATGCTGGCACCGCCACTGGCAGATTCAATCACCCCCCAGGCCAGGGAAGTGGTCCTTGTCATCGATACCTCCGGTTCCATGGAGGGCGCCTCACTTGCACAGGCCAAAGCTGCACTCCTGCACGCACTCGAATCCCTCGGCAGTGATGATTATTTCAACCTGTTGCAGTTCAACTCCGACACTGAAATGCTATTTGAAGAGTCCGTACCGGCCACAGAGAGCAATCTGTATGTAGCACAAAATTTCATCACCGGGCTCCATGCCAATGGCGGCACGGACATGGCACCTGCGCTCAGAGCCGCCCTTTCCCTGCCGGAGATTCCTCAACTGATGCGCCAGGTGGTGTTTATCACCGATGGTGCTGTCGGCAATGAAACCGAACTCCTGCAAAGGGTGGCCGGGGACCTCGGTGACAGCCGCATGTTCACGGTCGCCATCGGTCATGCGCCCAACAGCTGGTTCATGCGTAAAGCCGCCGAAATTGGACGTGGCAGCTACGTCCATATCGGCAAGCCCGATGAGGTCGCGCAACAGATGTCCGCACTCTGGGGCCGTATTCAATTGCCCGCCCTGACAGATATCTGCGTCGAGTGGGGGGATTCCGCCGAGTATTACCCTGAAATCATCCCTGACCTGTATGCAGGAGAACCTCTGTGGTTGCTTGCCCGCCTGCCATCAGAACCCACCATGATAGGTCTGTGCGGTGATCTCAATGGCATGGACTGGAACCTCAATGTCAACGGTTGGGACGCAGCCAGCAGCGGCCCCGGTGAGGACAACCTGGCCAAGCTGTGGGCGCGCAAGAAAATCGAAGCGCTGGAAGACAGCCTGATGTTTGGTGCTGATCCTGAGTTGACCCGCTTGAATATTACCGGTCTGGCACTGGATTATGGCCTGTTAACACGTCACACAAGCCTGGTCGCCGTTGACAAGACACCTCGTCGCAAACACGGAGAACCACAGGCAATGACCGACATTCCAGGCTTATTGCCGGCCGGGAGCCCCGCACGGCTTGCGGGCTACCCGAATACCGCAACCGGTTGGCTCGCACAATTATTGCTTTCTGTATTTGTGCTGCTGCTGGCTACTTCGATGCTGCTATTTAGCAGCAGCCATTTACCAATGACGAAAAGAGTCTCTGATTAGCTTTTGACGATAAGGATTGCAACTCAAAATGTCCGGATTCACCAGGAGCAGGCGCCCTCAGGCGAAGCGCAAACCGCAGGTAATCGTGAGCCTGTTGACAGGATTTGCAATCAATGCAGATCACGCAGAAGCCGGGCAGACTGGATGCAAGACACGGATTCATGAACTGATCATAGACTCCCGGGCTTGGTAGTGAACCTCCTCCGACTACTGAGACGTCACTGGTTATTAGCGGCGGTGAGCTTCACCGCCGCCGTCTTTTCTTTCGACGCACTATGGATACCGGTTAAAGCTGAACTCGCCCAGCACCTGCTGGAAAGGGCCTGGTTGCGCACACTGGAGGGTGAGCATGATGCAAAGCCCTGGCCATGGGCGGATACCCGTGCCGTTGCAATACTGGAGGTACCCCGTCTTGGTCTGCGGGAGATCGTGTTGGAAGGCAGTTCAGGCCGTAATCTCGCCTTTGGACCAACAATCGTTAATACCGGTCAGTTTGACGACTCATCCGACCGGGTGCTAAGTGGTCACCGTGATACACATTTCAATTTTCTGAAAGATCTCAAGAATGGCGATCTGCTGCGTCTGCGCACCTCGAGCGAAATACGCGACTACCGGGTAAGTTGGCAGGAAGCCATTGACAGCCGCAGGCAGCAGTTGGTGATTGATGACAGTGTCGATCGTTTAACACTACTGACCTGCTACCCCTTTGATGCAGCAACGGCCGGTGGCCCCCTGAGGTGGGTAGTAACAGCGCTACCCGAATCGTAAGGGTGCGTAACTCGTTACGCACCGTACAGGGGAATTAACCTCCGATGCTTTTCCGCATCCCGGCAATGGTTTCGGCATAATCTTCGGTACCAAAAATTGCCGAACCGGATACAAAAGTGTCAACACCGGCACGGGCGATGCTGCCTATATTGTCCACCGTGACACCGCCATCAATCTCGAGCCGGATATTACGATCCGTCGCGTCGATCATGGTCCTGACACAGGCAATTTTTTCCATCACATAGGGGATAAAGCTCTGACCGCCAAAACCGGGGTTTACCGACATCAGCAAAACCATGTCGAGTTGTTCAAGGGCCCAGTCCAGAACACCAAGCGGTGTGGTCGGATTAAACACCAGGCCTGCCTCACAACCATTCTCCTTGATAAGGCTGATGGTTCGGTCCACATGGATGCTGGCCTCCGGGTGAAAGGTGATCATACTCGCCCCGGCCTTTGCAAACTCCACTACCAGGTCATCGACCGGTTGCACCATCAGGTGAACGTCAATGGGGGCCGTAATACCGTATTTACGCAGGGCTTTGCAAACCATCGGGCCGATGGTCAGGTTCGGTACGAAATGATTATCCATCACATCAAAATGGACCCAATCCGCCCCGGCATCGAGAACGGCCTGGGTATCTTCACCCAGGCGGGCAAAATCAGCCGAAAGAATTGAAGGGGAAATAACACTGTGTTGCTTCATGATAGTCTCCAGTCTGGGTCAGGGAGCCTCTGAAAAACTCATGGTCAAAGTATATCGTGAATCGAAAATCATGGGGAGTTTCACATGCTATTTTATTGCCCTTGATGACTTTATCCTGTCATAAGCACCATTGATCTCACGCACCCGTCTTTTTGCCATTTCCATTACTTCTTCGGGCAGACCCTGCGAACTCAATTTGTCAGGGTGATACTGAGAAACCAATTTGCGGTAAGCCCTTTTCACCTCCTGTGCACTTGCCTCGGTCTTCAGGCCTAACGCAGCATATGATTGTGACAATGGCTGAGGCTTGTTGACTGCCGGTTTGTAGTTGCGGGAGCCGCGCCGGGGTTGGGGCTGGGGTTTGGGTTCAGCTTCACGTGCGCGTAACATGGCGATATACACATTGATGGGGATTTTCAGCACGGTTCGTACGCGCTCCAGAATGGCATCTTCACCCACGCTCAACATGCCATCGGAGACTGCGGCTTCGAGCAACAACTCCATAAACATGATCCGCAATTCATAGCGAAGTTTGGAGTGCGTCGCAAACTCCTGCAACTTGCCATAAAGATCAAAATCCGGGTCTTTACCCTGCTGGAAGAAAAGAATCGCTTGCCGCCTTTCCTTCTCGGTCAGTTGCAATCGCTGCATCAATGCTTCAGCAGCTGCAACTTCTTCCTTTGTAACACGCCCGTCTTCCTTGCTGATGTGCCCGATGGTAGTAAACAATGCGCAGAAAAATGTATCGCGTGTGCGGTTACTGCCGCTTAGTCCTGACAAAAACCGATCCAACATGTGACCAAGGAAAATGCCTAATATTGCACCCACAATACCGCCGCGCATCAGGCCGATGATGCCGCCAATCAACTTTCCCCACCAGTTGCCGGGGAGCCTGAAACCGGAGTAATTCACTAACTCTGTATTTCCTTGTTCAAAGCCGGAACCCGGCAAGTATATAATTGCAGTTTAGCCTGTCACAGCAAAAAAGGAACAAAAGTGACCAATAATTCTTCCATGGCCCATGCCTCGACCTACACCACCGACATGCTCGATTCCCTCACATTAATTCACCAGGGCAAGGTGCGTGACAGTTTTGCCCTTGATGAAAACCACATGCTGATCGTCGCATCCGACCGTCTTTCGGCGTTTGATGTGGTCCTGCCTGACCCTGTCCCCGGCAAAGGTGCACTTTTGACCAGGGTATCAAACTTCTGGTTTGAAAAAACACAGGATATTATCGACAACCACCTGACAGGCGTGCCGATAAGCGATGTCTTCGCCGATCCCCGGCTCATCGCCTTGCTTGAAGACCGTTCTGTTGTCGTTCGCCGTCTCAAGCCGTTGCCGGTGGAGGCCATCGTGCGTGGTTATTTGATCGGCTCAGGGTGGAATGACTACCAGCAGACAGGTTCCGTATGCGGTATACCGCTACCCGAGGGTTTAAGACAGGCTGACAAATTGCCGGAAGTGTTATTCACCCCTTCTACCAAGGCAACCGCCGGTGACCATGATGAAAATGTTGATTTCGCAGCCATAGTCGATCTGATCGGCGAGGATTTGGCCTGCCAGGTCAGGGATGCCAGCATCAGGATTTATGAGTTTGCAGCCCGCTATGCGCTTGAACGTGGCATTATCATCGCCGATACCAAGTTTGAGTTTGGACTCGACAAAGATGGTAAGTTGTACCTGATGGACGAAGTCCTGACACCGGACTCTTCCCGCTTCTGGCCAAAGGACAGCTGGAAACCCGGTACCAGCCCACCCAGTTTTGACAAACAGTTTGTACGTGACTACCTGGAAACACTGGACTGGAACAAACAGGCCCCCGGTCCGCTTTTGCCGCCTGAAATTATTGAAGCTACCGTGCAGAAATATGCGGAGGCCTGTCACATACTGACAGACAATACCTGAGGAACAGCTTTTTACGTGTGCCCTTGAAAGAAAATTAAGGCAGTTCCGGTCTTAACTACAATCGACCTGACTGGTTCTTGGCCAATTTTCTGAAGCAAGGTGCGCGTTTATGACGTTTCTATCCAACAGGCATAACAATACCGGCAAGCTGCTTTTCCGACTGCTGTTTGGCAGTGCCGCGATATTATCGCCCCTGCATGCACTTGCGGCCACTCACACCGTCCAGGTTCTGGATCCCAGGTCATTCAGTCCCAGCTCGCTGACCATCGAGGTTGGTGATACCGTCCGCTGGACCAACGCATCCGGCGGTATGACCCACAATGTCACGGCTGACGATGGCAGCTTCAGGTCATCAACAAGTTCGGGTTTTACATTTGAAATGACTTTTAACTCGGTTGCTGAAATTCTTTACCACTGCACCATTCACAGCACTTCGGCTGCAAGTGGCGGTACCGCGATGAACGGCAGCATCAATGTTATTGCCGGCTCAGGGTCGGCAGATGTCAGTATTGAATCGATCAATGCAATCGATGGTGCCTATGAGGCCGGTGAAGACTTCAGGGTAATGGCCACATTGAAGAATTCGGGCGATGGCAACTCGGGCGCTTTCAACGTCAATTTCTACGCCTCACCGGACAAGGAAATCACCAGCGCTGATACCCTCCTGGGTAGCAAAAACATCGGCAACCTGGCAGCAGGCGGAAGCTGGAATATCGATGAAAACGCAGAGTTGCCGGATACCTTGGCTGCCGGTGATTATTTTATCGGCGCCATCAGTGATCTGAATGACTCCAACCCGGGCAACAATAGCAACGTGGATGAAACACCCATATTCGTCTTCACCCAGTTCATCATGAATGCGGGTCTGAATGACGCATGGTATGACCCGACCACCGATGGCCAGGGTTTCTTTATCACGGTTTTTCCGGATTTGAATTTCGTCACCCTGGCATGGTTCACCTATGACACCGAGCTGCCGCCATTGGATGCGACTGCGAACCTGGGCGATCCGGGTCACCGCTGGATGACAGCAGGCGGAGTGATAGAAAATAACAGGGCAATCATGGATATTGAGTTTACTTCCGGTGGTATCTTTGACACCCCCGGTGGAATCGTGCGAACCGACCCCGTTGGTGCGGATGGCACCTTAACTCTTGAATTTGATAACTGTACTGAAGGTACAGTTGACTACGATATTGCCACCATCAACGCGCAGGGAACGGTTCCCATACAGCGCGTAGCTGATGACAATATTGCGTTATGCAATGCGCTTTTGAGGGAGGCTCAATAAGCCGGCTCATCAATAGGGATCTGAAAACCGGACCCGGGACGGCGAATCATTCACCCAGTGATTCTTCGTAAAGTTCCGCGTCCTTCAACCCGTCCAGTTCTTCAGTGTCGATGAGTTCCAGCTCGAATAACCAGCCATCATCATAAGGATCGGCATTGATAAGTGCGGGGTCGGTTTCGAGGTCTTCATTAATCGCGACCACCCGGCCTGATACCGGTGCGTAAATATCCGAGGCGGCTTTGACCGACTCAACAACCGCACACGGGTCACCCTGGCTTATATCATCACCCACTACCGGCAACTCAACAAATACAAGGTCTCCAAGTGCTTCCTGAGCGTGATCACTGATACCGATACGCGCGTTGCCGTTATCCTCGACACTCACCCATTCGTGAGATTCCGTATATTTCAAATGCGATGGGATATTACTCATTGTGTTCTGCCCTTTGCTTAAGGTTGGACCAATCGTTTCAATTAATATCAGGATTCTAGCTGTTAAATGACACCCTCGCAAACCGCCCCATTGCGGGCGAATGGTGGTCGTACGATGCTGCACTCCAGCAGCTTGCCCCGGATGTCAACCTGGCAGGTTCCTGACGCACTCCCCGGTATCCGTGCCAGGGCAATGGCCCTTTGCAACGTGGGGGAAAAACTGCCGCTGGTCGTCACACCCTCGCCTTCATCCGTAATAATCCGCTGACCGGGTCGTAATACGCCACGACCGTTTAGTACGAGGCCGGCCAGCTGATTCTCGACACCGCGTGCTTTTTGTTCAAGTAAGGCTTCCTTACCTATGAAACCGCGATCATCCTTTAACGCCAGGGTCCATCCCAGCCCCGATTCAAGTGGTGTCACATTCTCATCCATATCCTGGCCATACAGATTCATACCTGCTTCAAGTCGTAACGTATCCCTGGCACCCAGGCCACAGGGTGCCACACCGGCACCAAGCAACTGATCCCAGAGTTGAGTCGCCGGATCAGCGGGCAGCGAGATTTCAAAACCGTCCTCACCTGTATACCCGGTGCGGGCAATGAACATATCTCCGAATTGCCCGGCATTGAACGGCTTTAACTCCGCTGCCACCAGCGCGTCGCTTTCCGGCAACAGGGATAAAACTGCCGCACGTGCATCAGGGCCCTGGACAGCAATCATGGCCAGTTCAGGCCGCTCCGTAACGACCACATCAAATGCCTGCGCCTGCCGTGAGATCCACGCCATATCCTTATCATGGGTGGCCGCATTCACTACCATTCTGAAATAGGTTTCATCCAGAAAGTACGTTATCAGATCATCAATTACACCACCCTTGTCATTCAGCATGCAGGTGTAAAAGGCCCGGCCCGGGGACTGTAGCTTGGCGACATCATTGGCCAGCAGATAGCTGAGAAAATGCCGGGCCTGGGCACCGTTGATATCCACCACCGTCATATGTGAAACATCGAACATACCGGCGGCCTGCCTGACTTTATGGTGCTCTTCAATCTGCGATCCATAGTTAATCGGCATCTCCCAACCACCAAAATCAACCATGCGGGCACCGGCAGCAATATGTGCGTTATACAAAGGGGTATGTTTTAGCATCAGCTGAATCTCTTCTGAAGGGGTGACCAATATAACCACCGGGCGAAAAAATGCAATGCCGGAATTTCACTCTGATTCGGCGATGTGAGACCTGCGCCTGTCCGGATGCAACTGAAATATATCCTGACGTTTTCTGTTCTTAATGACTACCGATGACTGCCGCAGGGGTTACCCTGTATCAACTTGGCGTAGCAACTTACATGAAAACACCGGCTGAATTGACCAGGAACAGAAGAACAACATGACCACACTGAACTCGAAACACCTGTCCACGGCACTGATTTTCCTGGCGCTGGGATTACAGTCCTGTAGCCATGCGGTTAAGCCGGATCTGAAACGCCTTTACGAACAAAACAGGACGGTCGAGCAACCACCGGTCGTATTAATTCACGGCACGATGGGCTCCAGGCTTGCGGACATCACAAGCGGCAAAGAGGTCTGGCCCGGCAAACTGTCCGACCTGCTGTTTTCCAACTACGAGGACATTGCACTCGATATTGATCCTGACAGTTTGTTGCCCCAAAAGTCATCTTTGAAAACAACGGGCATTCTTGACACCGTTGTCGGTAAAGATTTCTATGCGGGCATTACCGACACCTTGAAATCAGCCGGCGGTTACCAGCACGCCAGCGTTGGCGTAAATCAGCCTTCATCAGCGCGTAACTATTACGTATTCACCTACGATTGGCGCCAGGACAATGTGCAAACTGTCCGTAAACTTTCGCAATTTATCGAGCAGATAAAGCTGAACTACGCTAACCCCGGGCTTAAAGTTGACATGGTTGCGCATTCAATGGGTGGGTTGATCGCCCGCTACTACCTCAGGTATGGCGATGAGGACACACTGGATGATAACGACTTTGACATCAACCTGGGTGGTGCAAAAAGTGTGCGGCGGATCATCCTGCTGGGCACTCCCAACCTCGGCTCTGCAGGTGCGCTTCATTCCTTTATCAGCGGCATTAAAATTGGTGCGCGCACCATTCCTGCCGAAGTGGTGGCCACCATGCCCAGTGCATATCAATTGTTCCCGCATGCCTTGAATGACTGGATTGTTGCATCCTCCGGCAAACCACTCGACCGTGATCTGTTTGATGTGAATATCTGGAAACGGTTTCAATGGTCGATATTTGATCCTGTCGTGCAGGACAGAATCATGAAGGGTTTCGAAAACGAGTCAGACGGGCTTGCCTACCTTGATCTGCTCGAACGCTATTTTGAAAAACACCTCGAGCGCGCCAGGCGTTTCGTATGGGCCCTGACAGTTCCATTGCCTGCACAACCCTACAAGCTGATCGTGATGGGTGGTGATTGCGCGCTGACACCGGCACGTATTGTCGTTGAAGAAGTCAACGGCGTATCTGAAGTCCGGCTTTGGCCCAAAGAGATCAGCCAGCCCGTTTCGAATGTGGATTACGACAGGATCATGCTTGAACCCGGCGACGGTACGGTCACCAAAGCCTCGTTACTGGCGAGAGAGTCACTTGACCCGTCGGTACCACGTCACCAGTGGGTTTCGTTCCCGCTGGACCACCCGATTTTTCTGTGTGAATCACATACCGCACTGACCGGAAATATCACTTTCCAGGATGCCCTGCTGCATACATTGCTGTCTCTGGATATTGACGACTAAGATGGCATAGTTGTGCATGCAGGTTTCATCAAACCATTACACTCTTCACTGTTTTCCTTGTTCTATCCAGTTTTTGCAGAACACCAAGACGTCAAACGGTCGACGCTCTCCCCTGCCGGCATGATATATTGCTTTTTTAATTAGCAATATGGACACGGTCAAAAAATATGGGTAATCGGCTTTCTAAAATCTATACACGTACTGGCGATAAAGGCACAACCGGCCTGGGCGATGGGTCACGCGTCGACAAGGACAATTTGCGGGTGGAAACCTTTGGCACCGTTGATGAGTTAAACAGCATGGTGGGCCTGATACTGGCCAGTGAAATCGATGACTATATACGTGCCTGTCTCACAAGAACACAGCATGAGCTTTTCGACCTGGGTGGTGAGTTATGTATGCCCGGTTACACACTGGTTCCGGAAATTTGTGTTGATCAGCTTGAGGCCGATCTTGATCATTTCAATGAAGACCTGCCTCCATTGAAAGACTTCATTTTACCTGGCGGGTCTGAGTCTGCCGCCCGTTGCCACCTTGCACGCACGGTTTGCCGGCGCGCTGAACGCCTGATGGTTTCGCTTGCAAAGGTTGAAGACATTAACGAGATCAGCCTGCGCTATCTGAACCGCCTGTCAGATCTTTTGTTTGTCATTGCAAGGGTGCTGGCCAGGGCAAACGGCGGCAAAGAGGTCATATGGGTGCATGGCGACAAGCGCGGGAAAGCAGAATAGTCCTTATCCGGTCTGTTGATTTGTTAAGGCCGATACTGTGTCTTTCTGATATGAACTTATAAATACAAATAGGAATAAAAATGGATCACGCAACACTGATAGTTTTACTGGCGCTGCTTCAATATGTCTGGTTCACCGCCCGCGTTGGCCTGGCACGTGGAAAATACAATGTCAATGCGCCGGCATGTGATGGTGATGAATCCTGGAACCGCCTGTTCAGGGTCCAGCAAAACACCTTGGAGCAACTGGTGGTCCTTATTCCTGCGACCTATGCGTTTGCCTTCTACCTGAGTGAACTATGGGTTCTGATACCAGGCCTGGCCTTCCTGGTAGGCCGGTTCTTATATTCCCTGGAATACCTGAAAGACCCGAAAACCCGCACCCCGGGTATGGCCATAACGTTATTGGCAAATGTGGTGCTGGTATTGGGTGCGCTCTTTGGTTTGGTGAAGGTTATGTTTTTCAGTTAAAAGAGGCGCACCAAGCCCGTAAAGAGAAGCTTCATGGGGTGGTTGAGTTGTTACGTGGCAATCAGAATTAGCGACATCGTGGGTAACAAGTTACCCACGGTACGCACCCCGGGCTGATGCCAAGTTAGCTGGCATTAAATCAATTAATTAACCCAACTGCGGGAAATGGAAATCTGCGCCTTTGCGGATACCCGTATGCCACCGCTGGGTTACCGCTTTGACCCGTGTATAAAAGCGTATTCCTTCCGGGCCGTAAATATGGTGATCGCCAAACAGTGAGGCCTTCCAACCACCAAAACTGTGGAATGCCATTGGCACCGGAATCGGAATATTCACACCGACCATACCGACCTGGATGTTTTGCACGAAATTGCGTGCCGCATCACCATCACGGGTAAAGATGGAAACACCGTTGCCGTAAACGTGTGCGTTGATCAGGTCAACGGCCTCATCGTAAGAGTTCACGCGGACCACGCATAATACCGGACCAAAAATCTCTTCCTGGTAAATACGCATATCGGCTGTAACATGGTCAAACAGGCTGCCGCCGATAAAGAAACCATCCGGTGCATCTGCATGTGTATAACCGCGCCCGTCCACGACCAGGTCTGCCCCTTCTTCAACACCCAGGCTTAAATAGCCCGAAACCTTTGCATGGTGCTCACCGGTAATCAACGGACCCATTTCGGCACCATCCACATTTCCAGGCTGAATGGAGAGCGCCTTTACTTTCGGTTTCAACTCGGCAACCAGGGCATCCGCTGTTTCTTCACCGATTACCACGGCGACTGAAATAGCCATGCAGCGCTCACCGGCAGAGCCATAAGCCGAACCCATCAGGGCATCAACCGCGGCTTCCAGCGGGGCATCCGGCATCACGACCATGTGGTTCTTGGCGCCACCGAGCGCCTGCACGCGTTTTCCGTTTGCAGAACCGACTTTATAGATTTTTTGGGCAATCGGTGTTGAGCCAACAAAGCTGATGGCCTGTATATCTTCATGTGCCAGGATGGCATCGACTGCTTCACGATCACCATGAACAACATTGAAAACACCGTCCGGAACACCCGCTTGCCTGATCAGCTCAGCCAGCAGCATGGAGGCGCCCGGATCACGCTCGGAAGGTTTGAGTACAAAGGTATTACCACAGACCAACGCCATCGGGATCATCCACAGGGGAACCATGGCAGGAAAGTTAAAAGGTGTAATTCCAGCGACCACACCCAGTGGTTGTCTGAATGAGTAGGCATCTACACCAACACCAACACTGTCCGAAAACTCTCCTTTCAGCAATTGTGGCGCACCACAGGCGAACTCTACCACTTCCAGTCCCCGGGTCACTTCTCCCAATGCGTCATCACGGACTTTCCCATGCTCGGATGTCAGCAAGGCTGCCAGTTCATCCCGGTGTTCCTCAATCAGATTTTTGAGACGAAACATACATCTTGCCCGGCGCAATGCAGGCATTGCCGCCCAGGCGGGAAAAGCAGCGGAGGCAGCCTTTACAGCTTTATCCAGCTCGTCTGCAGATGCCAGCGGCACCTTTTTCTGTACCTGGCCGGTGGCGGGATCAAAGATATCACCAAAACGGCCGCTACTGCCTTCAAGAAATTTCCCATCGATGTAGTGCGTCAGTTTTTCCATTGATCTCATGCTCTCAATACTGTTCTGAGTGTTTCAACCGCCTGCTGAATATGGCTTTCCCCAAGTATCAGCGGCGGGCTCATTGCGATGGTATCACCGGTCACACGGACCATCAGGTCAGCTTCAAAACATTTTTGGATTATCCCCGCCCCACGCATACCCGGCTGGCCATCAATGGGCGTGAACTCAACAGCACCCATCAAACCATAGTTGCGTATATCAATGACGTTCGTTTCGCCCTTCAGGGAGTGCAAGGCATCTTCAAACACGGGGGCCATATCAGCAGCACGCTGGAACAGGCCTTCATCGGCATACACCTTTTGTGTTGCCTTACAGGCTGCAACCGCCAATGGGTGAGCGGAGTAGGTATAACCGTGGAACAACTCTATGGCCACGCCCGGTTTGGACATAAATTCGTTGTAGATTTCGTCACGTACAAATACTGCCCCCATCGGCACAGTGCCGCTGGTCAGCCCCTTTGCCGATGTGATGATGTCCGGTGTAACGTCAAAGGCCTGCGCGGCAAAATTCTCACCGAGACGTCCAAAACCGGTAATTACTTCATCAAAAATCAGCAGGATATCGTGTTTATCACAAATCTCACGCAACCGCTTCAGGTAACCCCTGGGCGGTATCAATACACCCGCTGATCCGGCTATCGGCTCAACAATGACTGCAGCCACGTTACTTGGATCGTGCAGGGTCAGAATGTTTTCCAACTCGTCGGCTAACTCAACACCAAACTCGGGGAGGCCCCGGGAATACGCATTGCGGTCAAGCAAATGTGTATGCGGCAGGTGATCCACACCGGGGATCATGGAATTTGAAAACTGTTTACGGTTATAGGGAATCCCGCCAACAGAAATGCCACCAAAGCCAACACCGTGATAGCCGCGCTCGCGCCCGATGAGCCGGGTACGTGAAGGTTGTCCTCGCTCTTTCTGGTACGCCAGTGCAATTTTAAGGGCGGTGTCGACTGATTCAGAGCCGGAATTGGTGAAGAAAACGTGGTTCATTCCTTCAGGTGTGAGGGTGGTCAAAGTCTCGGCCACTTCAAATGCCGCCGGGTGACCGAAACCAAAAGGCGGCGCGTAATCCATCTCCGCCGCCTGAGCCTGGATGGCCTTGACAATCGCGGGGTGGCCATGGCCTGCATTGCAGCACCACAAACCGGCCACCATATCAAGAATCTCCCGGCCATCGGGTGTGTAGTAAAACATACCGTTGGAGCGGGCAACCAGGCGTGGATTTTTCTTGAACGCCCGGTTGCCGGTAAATGGCATCCAGAATGATTCCAGGGATTGGCTCTTTTCACTCATTCTGACTGCTCCTTACATAAAACGTGCCTAACGTGATTTTCAGGCGGTTTTCAGCGCCTCAACCGCAGGTACATAATCATAACCGAGGTCTCGCGCAACGTCTTTGTATGTAACCATACCACGATGCACATTAAGACCTGCAAGCAGATGATGATCATCCAGCATTGCCTGTTTGGCACCTTTATCAGCCAGGGCCAGTGCAAACGGCAGTGTTGCATTATTCAATGCGAAAGTTGAGGTACGTGGAACTGCACCGGGCATATTGGCCACACAGTAATGCACAATACCGTCAACTTCATAGATTGGATCCTGGTGTGTTGTGGCACGTGAAGTCTCAAAGCAACCACCCTGGTCAATGGCCACATCAACCAGTACAGAACCCTGTCGCATCATTGAAAGATGCTCGCGAGTGACCAGCTTGGGTGCAGCAGCGCCCGGGATTAGAACACCACCAACAACCAGGTCTGCATCTTTAAGGTGACGCTCGATGGCATCTGCATTGGAGTAGACAGTCTGTACGCGACTGTCGAAAGTTGCATCCAGGAATCGCAATACATCCAGGTTGCGGTCAAGAATAATCACATTTGCGCCCATACCAACAACCATCTGGGCTGCATTCAGACCCACTGTACCGCCGCCAATTATGACGACTTTTGCAGGTTCAACACCGGGTACGCCACCGAGCAACACACCAGATCCACCATGGGCCTTTTCCAGGCACCAGGCACCCGCCTGGATTGCCAACCTGCCAGCAACTTCAGACATAGGTGCAAGCAATGGCAAAGTACCCTTTTTATCGGTCACGGTTTCATATGCGATGCAGGTTGCCCCACTTTTGACCAGGTCCTCCGTCTGCGGGGCATCGGGTGCCAAGTGCAGATAGGTAAAAAGCACGTGGGCCGGTGTGAGCATGGCACGTTCAACCGCCTGCGGTTCCTTGACCTTGACGATCATCTCGGCCTTCTCAAAAACCGCAGGAGCATCGTTCAAAATCTGCGCTCCAACCGCTACATAATCATCATCTGACATGCCAATGCCGCCACCCGCGCTGGTTTCAACAAAAACCTCGTGACCATGGTTAACCAGTTCACGAACGGATGCGGGTACAAGACCCACGCGAAATTCGTTATTTTTAATTTCCTTTGGTACACCGATTCTCATGACAACACCTTTAATTATGTGAAAAGACTATTTTATCTACAATAAAGCAGATTTATTCTCTATTGATAATTATTTAATAGTGATTTAGTCTATCTAAATCCCTCAATATAGTTTTTCCTATGAGCAAAAAGACAAGAAACCCAAAGGTACTGGATCGAACTGACCGGCGGATACTGGAATGTCTGCAGGCGGACGGGCGGATATCAAATGTGCAGCTAGCGCGAAAAGTTAACCTCACTCCCACACCGTGCATTGAGCGTGTTAAACGTCTTGAGAGACAGGGTTACATACGCGGATACACAGCGCTGCTGGATCCCGAACTTGTCGATGCCAGCCTGCTGGTATTCGTCGAGATAGACCTGTCACACAAGTCACCCGATGCATTCAGGAAGTTCCGTGAGGAAGCTCGCCACCTGTCAGAAATAATGGATTGCCACCTGGTATCCGGAAATTTTGATTACCTGATCAAAGCCCGGGTAAAGGACATGAAGGCCTACCGCAGACTACTGGGAGATAAAATTCTTTCGCTGCCGGGTGTCAGCGGTTCGCGCAGCTACGTGGTCATGGAAGAGGTTAAGGAAACACTGAGCCTGGCCTTGTTTTGAGCATCAGTATCAGCTTGAACAAAGACTTTGCAGATCAATCATCACGCATAATGGTTATCACCCTGACCTGAAAATCAGTGATCCCAAAAATTATAAAACTATAGAATGACCCTATGAGCACGATCATCATCCAGCACGACGATTGTTTACGGCATGACCCCGGCCCCAAACACCCTGAATCCACCCACCGGGTCGAAGCCGTATTGAGCGGGTTGGAAGACCTTAAGGGCTTACAAAGGCTGCCCGCACCACTAGCAACCACAGAACAGATTCTACGGGTCCACCCTGTCAAATTCTGGACTGATATCACCTCGCAGGAACCGTCTCAAGGCAACATTGCAATTGACGCCGACACCTTTCTTAATAACGGTTCGATTGACGCAGCAATGCGCGCCAGCGGTGGTTTGTGTTACGCCATTGACCAGGTCCTCGCAGGCAAGGCACTAAGAGCCTTTTGCGCTGTGAGACCACCGGGTCATCACAGCGAACCGGAAACTGCGATGGGTTTCTGCCTACTCAATCATGTCGCAATCGGTGCCCGTCATGCGCTTGAAAATCCCACGATAAACCGGGTCGCCATTGTTGATTTTGACGTACACCACGGAAACGGCACACAGGCTATTTTTGAGAATGACCCCAATGTTTTATTCGTCTCCAGCCACCAGTTGCCGCTGTACCCCGGAACCGGACAAGCTGATGAAACCGGTTGTGGCAATATATTAAACCTGCCACTGGCGCCCGGTGACGGCAGCAAACCATTCAGGAACGCCTGGAGAAAGCATGGTTTACCGGCCGTTCATAATTTTGAACCCGACCTTATCCTGATCTCAGCTGGTTTTGATGCCCATCAACGTGATCCGCTTGGACAAATTGAACTTCAGGACGCGGACTATCACTGGATCACTGACCAGATTTGTGACCTGGCAACTGATAGCTGCCAGGGACGGGTGGCGTCTATACTGGAAGGAGGTTACGACCTGCGGGCACTGGCGACCGCCAGCCGAGCACACGTGCAGGCACTCTCCTGCTGATTTACACTGCAAGCCATAGTAGAATTATTGTTGATAATGAAAGCGGGTGTAGTTCAATGGTAGAACTTCAGCTTCCCAAGCTGACTACGTGGGTTCGATTCCCATCACCCGCTCCATTTAAATTCAGTACCTTATAAAATTTCCCAGCAACAAACCCGTTCGAATGGTCCACTAATGGACCAATTTATTTACTAACTAATAATAACCCGGCTAAATGCTATCCTACTGACCATCCCTAAATACGGTCTTTTATGTGTTTTTCACAGATGAAATGGACCATTAATGGACCATATATTATTTTTAAGATTATAAAACCACTTATCTGTATGTTTTATATTTAATTAATTAATTTACATCATGTGATTAAATATCCTGTGTTGTGTGTTATTGAAGATTGTAGTAGGCTGTCAGTATCACCTGTGAGGACTTATTGATGGCAACAATCGACCGGCGAGAAGCGAAAAACGGCAAGATCTCCTACCGTGTACGCGTTCGTTTAAAGGGCTGTCCAGTCCAAACCGCAACATTTTCGCGCAAGACTGATGCCAAGAAATGGATACAGGATGTTGAGAGCAGTATCCGTGAAGGTCGTTATTTCAAAACTGCAGAAGCCAAGAAACATACTTTCGGTGAAATGATAGACCGCTTTAAGAGCAACGAACTACCGAAGCTACCTAAAGTGAAGGGATTTATGGGACCACAATTGGACTGGTGGAAGGATCAGTTGGGAGCATACACACTTGCGGATGTCACAACCGCGATGATCGTAGAGAATAGAGACAAATTACTGAGAGACGGAACACCGAAGAAAAAAGTGATAACACCAGCAACGGTAAACAGGTACCTGGCAGCTTTGTCTTTGACCTACACACGCGCAGTCAATGAATGGGAATGGGTAGAAAGCAACCCCCTTCGCAAGGTAAAGAAACTGCCCGAACCAAAAGGTAGAGTACGTTTCTTGTCTGATGATGGAGAGTTGCCAGACGGTACTGTTATTGAAGGAGAAAAAACCCGACTCCTAAAGGCCTGCCGAGCATCACCAAACCAATATCTCTATCCTGTTGTGGTTCTGGCACTTTCAACAGGTATGCGCAAAAGCGAAATTATGAATCTCACATGGAAGGACATTGACCTGAATAAAGGGCAAATCTATTTAAAGGAAACAAAAAACGGGGAAAGAAGAAGCGTACCACTTGTAGGCCACGCAATGGATGTGATCCAAAATTTGGGCAAAGTGCGGCGACTCGACACTCATCTTTTATTCCCTAGCAAGAATAACCCAAAGACCAAGCCTATTCACTTAAGGGACCCTTGGCAGAAAGCACTAAAAACTGCCCAGGTCGATGACTTTCGCTTCCACGATCTTCGGCATAGTGCCGCGTCATACTTAGCAATGAATGGTGCTACTTTAGTTGAGATTGCCGACATTCTTGGTCACAAGACCCTATCAATGGTAAAACGCTATTCACACCTATCAAAAGCTCACACAGCCAGCGTGGTTTCTTCTATGAATGAAAAAGTATTCGGTTAAATGATGAATAAACCTAGTTGGAAAGTAGAGAGTGACTATGATTGCGTCGATAAATTGTCTCTCCCACAATTGGCATTTGAGTTTCTTCGTCGGAATCCAGACTACATCAAGGATTACCAAAGATTTGCTGAGGTCGAGGCAGAATTAACTGTAGAACTTGGCCCAAAGGCCTCCAATTACCAAGAGTGGAAGGATGCCGGAAGGAAAATTGGAACAATTTGGGATCCCCCGCGAATGCCCGGTGAATCCCTACAATCACACTTTCATCGTACTATTGATCACCCTTGTGATCCCAAGGCATTTTGGTACGAGGACTGGTTTCAAAATAAGTGGGGCCTTGAAGGAGGGTTCCCGTCACCAGCAACCCCAACAACCTGTGAACTTAAGTTCAAAACTCAAGGGGCATTCCCTTTCTTGCCCACTTATCAAGAGGCCGGTTTGTTTTTTCATGGCGACTCAATCGATCATGAACCATTCTCACAGGTGACAGATGTTGCTGTGCTTGCCTTCAACCTCAATTCACCCATGGACATTCAACTTGCGGAAGCAAAGCAGATCCTCCAAGCCGAGATAAAAAGACGGTCAGATGAACATGAAAAAGTGTTTGGAGCTGTTAAGAGTAAACAAACAGTGCACTTTCGCGACAAATTTAAGACATACCTTCGTGTATGGGATGCGGAGGTTTCAGGCGAGGAAAAGAAAAACGTTGCTGAGATAATCTTTGGTGAAGAAGCAAAACTTAAATCAAAGAAGGATTGTACTGACCCAAATAATTTTATGTTGGTGAAAAGAAACCACAGCCACAAGAGCGCAGCGCAATTTGTTTCTCATAAATATCGCTTAATTCCTAATTACAAGGATTAGGATTAATTTGAGCAAATGAGGGGGCACTTGCTCAAAGTGAAATGATAATGGGGTTGATCCACACTTGTGCAATAAATCGCAACAAGCTTCAGTGGAGGACAATCCAAAATGCCTGGTTCCAACACCCCAACCCTTTTGACCGTACGGCAATTTTCTGAGAAGCATCCTGCCTTCAGCGAAGGCGCGTTGCGCTGGATGATTTTCAAAGCCGGAGGCTCACAAACCTGTTCAACAGACGAGCACGCCATAGCTCTTAACAAAGCAATCGTACGCCTTGGCCGACGAGTTTTAATTAACGAAGCAAAATTTTTCCAATGGGCAGAGGCCGGGTCTAATGCCTCCCCGTAGAAAACACAAAAGGCCTGACACACCAGGCTATCTGCGATTGCAGCAATTTAATTTTGTGCGCGACCTCCACCTTCCTGCCTACCTCAAAGGAAAAGAGTCGTCCTACAAGGCCTTGCTATTTGCAATCGTGTCGAGACTCGGCAAGAACAACAGGTGTTTTCCCAGTTTAAAAACACTAGCACGCGACGCAGGACTAAAGAGTCATACGCACGTTTCCACTTTACTTAATGACCTCGAGTCACTTGGGTTAATAAGAAGAATCCCGCGCACCAGCAGAAGTGGTGGCAGGACATCTAACGAAATTGAAGTCCTCTTTCCCTTCGATGATCCAAGTCAGGATTTAAAAAGGGGGCTTTCATCTAATGAAGGACATCTTTCAGCTGGTGAAAGGGGTATTCCGGCAAATGAAAACCTATTAACAAATACAAATAACAAAACCATTAACAGAACCAGAAGAGAGGAAGAGCAACTAGAAGTTGGTGTCGACCCAGAGGGTCAACACGTTTTGACTACCTCTTTAATTCAAAACACTGGGGAAGAAAATCCCTGTCTTTACGAATTTCCTTCCATATTTAGCGATAAATATGCTGATCTGGAGGTAGACGCTGCAGATACAGATCTAACCAAATCTTTGATGCGCTGTTACTTGCCACCTTCCATATTTGGCTTGAATGATAGCCAACCCGGCCTGCCTCCGTTTTCCAAAACCACTTCGAGCGATCAAAGGGTTCAAAATGCAGTGGAGGTAATTGATAAACATATTGACTGGATAATGCGTGGACCAGGCCCACGTGTATCGCTCTGGTTCGAACTCGGCAGACTAATCTACCCACAGTCAAAATATCCCAAGCTGTTGCGGTTTCGATCCGATTATCGTCTGCCGCATGACCAGTCCACGATGCTACACGCCGCGTTTGAAGCGAATGGTCATTTTGCTGCCCCTGTACGTCTTCAAAGCATATGGCACCGTTTGACCTGTTTCCTAAGAGATACTTTTCTGCCCGTACTTTCTCCAGTCTAGCCTGCTAACCGCAGGTTTTGTACTTTCCTTTGCATCAACGTCCTGGACTTGATCATTGATCGGCGGTCCAGGATGTCGTTTCTTCTTCCGTTATATACATCTGCAGGCGTCACGTTATCCAATGATTCGTGATACCGCTCATGGTTATAGTGCGCCACCCATTCTGTAATGGCATTCTCCAGTTCCCACGGGAAGTAGTAATGCTCCAGCTTCACGACATTCTTCATCGAACGGTGATAACGTTCGATCTTGCCCTGGGTCATCGGGTGATACGGGGCGCCCCGGGTATGTTTCATGTCCCGATCCTGCAGCCACTCTCTGAGTTCCTTTGAGATATAGCAGGGACCGTTATCCGACAACAACCTGGGTTTGTGGTGGACTTTGGCTTTGGTCAGACCTGCGACCTCAAGGGCGTCTTCCAGCGGTGCCGTGACATCACTGGCGGCCATCGTAGTCGTCAGTCGCCAGCTGATGATGTAACGGGAATAATCATCCAGTACCGTTGACAGGAAGTACCAGCCCCAGCCCACCACCCGGAAGTAGGTAAAGTCGGTCTGCCACAGTTCATGGACATACCTGGTCGGGTTCTGGAAGGCATCAGCGGCACTCATCACCACGAACTGTGGGCTGGTAACCAGATCATGGGCCTTGAGTATCCGATACACACTGGACTCCGAGATGAAGTACTCGTGCGTATCGGTCAGGTGCCAGGCCAACTCACGTGGCGTCAATTCAGGCTGTTGCAAGGCCACATCAACCACCAGTTCACGTACCGAGTCAGGAATCCTGTTCCAGTGCTTGCGTGATGACCTGCTGTGGTTCTTTAGACCATCAAGGCCGTCACGTTCATAGGCACGATACCAACGATAGAAGCTGCTGCGACTGACATTGATCTCGACCAGGGTTCTGCGGATGGACAACTCGGAGTCTTCCACCAGGCGGATAATGGCCAGCTTTTCAGATGCGGTATACATCAGTCGTCGTCCAATATCACACCCTGCCCAGTCAGACTTTTTTTGAGCCAATCATTACGCAGATACAGCTCAGCAACAGCTTGCTTGAGGTTGGTGTTTTCTTTCCGCAGGTCCACAACCTCTTCGCTGTTAGCTTCGCGAACAATATCGCCCGCCAGCCGCTTTTTGCCAGCCTCGAGAAAGTCTTTGCTCCAACGGTAATACAGATTACTGTTGATTCCTTCACGACGGCATAGCTCAGCGATGGAACATTCACCACGTAATCCTTCCAGCACAACGCGGATCTTTTCCTCAGATGAAAACTTACGACGGGTTTTGCGACGAATCTCTTTGACTCGCTTGGTGGTATTTGAAACGCTCATATTGAAACTCCTCTGCTTCAGTTTAAATTTAGCAGAAGTGTCTCTTAGTAAATGGGCCTATTTGGTGTCACGTTGGCTGACGCCGCACAGTGACCGGTGGTTATATGAGTTTGAACCGCTTCAAAGGCAAGCCCATCGACCCGTTGACGGTGGCCAACAAACACTACAACGATTTTAAGGAAGGCCGGACCACAAAACAGGAATTCAGTCAGATCA
>Ga0316193_10000080_pt1 | contig 46793 bp, 34 predicted proteins | sample MerIslsedime2_MG_FD_207735 | JGI IMG/M metagenome (GOLD analysis project Ga0316193, IMG submission 207735) | Coastal sediment microbial communities from Maine, United States - Merrow Island sediment 2 | ecosystem: Environmental > Aquatic > Marine > Coastal > Sediment | place: USA: Maine... | reverse complement strand
CATACTTTTTCCGGACAATGGCAGATCATCGCTTCTGCGAAACAACAGATAGCAAACCCCCAAAATCACCGAGCAGATGAGAATATAGGTGACGTACTCCATTCTGAAAGCAGTTCCTCTTACCAGGGTTATACCTGACTTTCAAAATCCCTTTCCAGCGCAGATATTAAGCAGATTAAATATACTACACGCGCAGTAGCCAAAAGTTGGCAAACATCGCAAAATTATTCACGCATGAGTAAATTTTCCACATACCTGTTGTTCTTGCTCTTCGCCGTCAGCCCGGCAGGTGCGGACGATGGCGGCGACATCATCGACCGTTATGTTTCCCTCGCCGTGCAAGGGGACTTGAGTCGGGCAGAGACTTTGTTTTCTAAAGCGAACGGCGAAAAGCTGCCCGCCTCCGCCGATGGTTTGTCACGCCAGTTTCAGGCGCGATTCATCAAGCGGGATGATTCCGATCTGACACACACCGGCGACGAACTGGCCGACCGGGTGGTGACGGCCTACCACGCATATTGGGTTTCCGTGCTGATGCGCGAGGTAACCCTTGCGAAGGGACTGGAAACACTGGAGGCTTCACTACAGGTAATCCTGCACGATACCGGCGTAACAACAGAGACCCGCGGTATCGCACAGATCGCCGTCGTCCTCGCAGAACAACTGAGAGAAAGGGGGTTCCATGCGCTGGAGACGGACGCCCCTCCCTTGAGGGACCTTTTCCTCTGGAAGCAGGAAGAAATCCGGAAGTTTTCGGTCAGGCTGACCGATGGCACCGAAAACGTCGATGTGGTTTTCATGTCGGACCTTTTCAGCCAGGGCTGGAAAGAATTCGCCACACTTGGGCTGGTTTCCACCACGGGTTGGGTCGAAGATGGCCGGCTCTATTGCGTGGATTGGGCATACGACCGGCAAACGGAAAACTTCAGGGTTTCCTACCTGAAACACGAAACCCGCCACCTGGCCGATTTCAGGCTTTTTCCCGGACTGAGCTCGGCGGACCTCGAATACCGCGCCAAGCTCACCGAGCTCACCTTTGCCTCAACCACAACCACGCGTCTTCTGAATGATTTCAGCCAGAAAAGCGCCCCGAACCCGGAATCACCGCATGCCTACGCCAACTACCGGGTCATCCGGGACATCTACCGGGAAATCATGGACGCGCCGCTGCCCGCCACGCCCAATCCATGGGCACAGATCAGCGCGGTCAAAATCAACCGAGCCGCCCGGGTTTTACTGAAGGCCGATTCGGGCAGACTGCAAGCGCTCAGCCCGTGACCGTAATCACTCAGAAATCAAACCGGCCCCTGATGCCGCCAAAATAGCCTCTGCCGCGGGTTGAATAGCCCAGCACGTCCTCGTATTCCTCGTCGGTCAGATTGGTGATTCGCGCTATCAATTCCAGCGAGTCGGTCAACTTCCATCCGCCCGCCAGGTCCAGCAGGGTATAGCTGTCCAGTTCGACGCGCTCGCTGATGAATGTCGCGGGATCGAAAAACACGTCGTACTGCTTGCCCGTATAGGACAGGTTGAGGTTGGCATAGCCCCGGTCGCTGGCAAACCGGTACTGCAGGTTCAGGCTTCCCATGTGCCGGGGCCGCCTGAGTTCGCGGATATCCTCATCGGCTATCGGTTCCGTCGAGTCGGTGTAGGTGTAATTGGCTGCAAAATCCAGGTTTTGCAGAGGCTTCCAGTCAAAAATCACTTCCGCGCCCTTGCGATGGCTGTCCGTGTCCCTGTTGACGGCTGTATACAGAAACGTTTCGGGATCAAACACGAACCCGTCAATTTCATCACGGAGCTTCTGATTGAAGTAGACCGCACCGAACGTAACAGCCTGATCCGCCCATTGACTGTCAAAGCCCAGTTCCCAACCCCTGGATTCTTCAGGTTTGAGATCAGGATTGCCTATGAACTGGTCCGGATAGAAACCGTAGCGCTCGGTGAAGGTGGGCGCCTTGAAACCGGTGCCGGCAGAACCACGCAGACGGAGCACGTCGGTAACCTGGTAGCTCAGCGCAGTCTGCCAGGTCGTGATGTCGTCAAAATCACTGAAATCGTTATAGCGGCCGTTCAGGGTCCAGGTCATACCCTCGGCCAGCCTGCCGACATATTCAGCAGCAAGACTGGTCTGGTCGTAGCTCTGATCCTGGTTGGGGTCGCCCCAGGGCAAGGCTTCACCCCTTTGCGAGAAATCCGTATCGATGTAATCGAGGGCCGCCGTCAGGCGATGATGCCGTTCCTCACCCAGTAAGACGCTTCCGCGGGCACGCGCATCGACCACCTGAGCCGCTGTCGAACTGTTGAAAACACCGTCATAGAAGTTCTTGTTATCGCTGTCGGTATAGTTGACCGATGCGTTTCCGGACCAGCGGCTTTGTGAGGGTTTGTAGCGCGCTTCTCCGCGGAGATAGGTCCGGTTGGCGCGGGTGACACGGTCCGTGTCCGCAGGCAATCCGGTTACAAAAAAATCGACGTCATCGAATTCAGATTCTGCATCCACGTACTGGCCCGAAGCCAGCAGCGTCCAGTCCTCCCCAAGGTCCCACTCCAGCCCGAGGTTCGCGGTGGTATTGTCTGAACCGTCTTTCTCGTCACCCTCACGCGCGATGTTGATGCCATCGGTCGTGCTGTATGAAAGTCCACCCTGCAGCCTGAAGGTCTCGCGGCTCAGGCCTCCATCAACGGCGCCATTGAAACTGCTGAAAGATCCCCCTTCAGCTGAACCGCTGAGCCAGCTTTCGCGGGTGTCTTTGCGCCGGATGATATTGATCACGCCCGCCATGGCATCTGAACCCCAGATTGAACTCTGCGGGCCTCGAATAATCTCGATACGTTCGATGTTTGCGGTGCTGGCGTATTGAAACTGGTATTCGTCGGCCGAAGCCGGATCATTGGCCCGAATCCCGTCCATCAGCACCAGCATGTGGTTTGCCTCGGCACCTCGGACCCGAACCTGGGTCTGAGTGCCCACCCCGCCCGCCTGGCTGACACTGAAGCCGGGTACATCGCGCAACAGATCCGCAAGGTACTTGACCTGTCTTTGCTCGATTTGCTCCCTCGTAATGATCGTGATGGAACTGGCGACATCATTGATGGAGACAGGCTCCAGCGAGGCGGTTACGACCAGGTCATCCAACTTGGCTGGTTCATCGTCTGCGTATCCTGATGTGTTGGTTTCCTGGCCAAAGGCCATGGGTGCCAGGCAACCCGACAGCATGGCTGCCAGCAGTGGAAACAGGTTTCTTTTCATTTTTATGCCCCGCGCTCTCACCCGAACGCATTGCAGCGCCATAACGAAAGGTAATAAGGGATGCGGCTGTTGTAGTTCAGTCACGCCCGCCCTCGCCCTCCGCGATGGCACGTTACGATCAACTGCTGGCCGGTCTCCGGACTCACGAAGGGCGAAACGCCTGCGCCGGGTCGCCTTCCCATACCTTTCGATACAGTGGCTGCGATGACCCAGCCTTCGTCTACCGTTGCGGGGGCAGTGACGGGGTTGCTCCTCTCATTGATCAGAACGCACCGTCTTCCCGTTTAATCCCCTTGCCGGGCGGCAATAGGGGTCACCTGCAGACTCGGCGTCAGGATGCCGCAGCACTTCGTCCAAGTCAACGCGAACACATCAACTTTCTATTACAATCTAATGACGATGGCGCTAACCACAAGAACAAAGGAAGCGATCAAAACCGCACTGGCAATGACCATCGCTGTCGGAATCTCCTTATTCATGGGCTGGGACAAACCCATGTGGACGGCGTTCGCCGTGGCATTTGTCAGCCTGGCAACGGTCGGACAGTCCCTTAACAAGGCCACTTTGCGAATGATGGGCACGCTGGCAGGAGCGGTTGCCGCGCTGGCCATTATCGGTCTGTCTCCCCAGGATCGCTGGCTCTTCCTGATCCTGTATTCATTCTGGATAAGCCTGTGCACTTACATGATGGGCGGTGTAAAGAATCAGTATTTCTGGCATGTAGCGGGCTTTGTCTGCGGCATCATTTGCATGGACGGCGGGGTCAACTCCGAAAACGCATTCCAGATCACCATGCTGCGGACCCAGCAAACAGGGCTGGGTATACTGGTTTACGGTCTGATCAGCGCTTTGCTCTGGCCCAATGATTCAGGCCGGAAGTTTACGGATTCAGTGAATGAACTGACTTCCACACAACATCACTTCTACCGGGCCTGCATGGCTATTTTGCGCGGAAACGGAGACCCGGAGAAGGCAGAATCACTGCAGTTACAATTACTGCAGCAAAAGAGCAGTCTTGGACAACTGCTGGATGCAGCGGAAGCCGACACCTATGACATTCGGGTACAGCGCCAACAGTGGAGGGATTTCCAGCAACAGGCGAATGCGCTGACCACCAGCATGGTGCGCTGGCTGGATGATTTTGGTGGCGATACAGCGATAGATTATGACCGCCTGATACCCGGTCTAAAGTCCTTTGACGAAATCATTGATCAACGATTGGACCAGGTTGAAGGCATGCTTAAGGGCCAGGCGCCGGAACCGCTTAGGGAAACTGCCCGGTTGAATCCGGATCCGGCAGCGCTTCAGAGCCTGACCGTATTCCAGAAGGCCGAACTGGCCGTTTGCCTGAACCAGATGGAGGAATTTGAGAGCCTGAGCCGCTCGATATTCGGAACGGTCAGCCACTTGAAGGATTTCGGCCTGCCCGATGCCGGGCAACCGGCCCCGACTGCTTCAGGTCCGGCATTCATACCAGACCTGGAACGGCTAATGAGCGCCGTTCGGGTGACGGCAACCATCTGGCTGGCTTTTCTGGGTATTGTATATATCGAGGGTTGGCCCGGCGGTGCAGGATTTCTCGCAATGGCAACGCCAATCGGCATGGCTCTTGCCGGGACGCCACAGGTTTCCGCCAGGCTGCTGCTGGCGCCCGCACTCACCGGCGTGCTGTTCGCTTCGGTTATCTACATTTTCATCATGCCCAGCCTCGCCGGCTATGCCGAGCTTGGTCTGCTGATCTTCCTGTTCACTTTCTTCATCTGCTACCGGTATTCGGAGCCAAAAGATTCCCTGGGTCGCGCGTTCGGACTGGCCATGTTCTTCGCGATTGCTTCCATATCCAATGAGCAGTCCTACAGTTTTCTCGTGGTTGCCAATACCGCGCTGATGATGCCCCTGGTTTTTCTGATCGTTGCCATCACGGCACATATTCCGTCTTCACCGCGGCCGGAGCGAATTTTCCTGAGGCTCATGAAACGCTTCTTTCGCAGTTGTGACTACGTCCTCTCGTCCCGGGAAATCGAAGCCGGAAAGCAGTCGGCTGGACGGGATGCCCGCAGAGCCGCTTTTCACACCAGGGAACTGGCCATGCTGCCGCAGAAAATGTCTGGCCTGGTTCCGCAGATCGATTCCGGCAAATTGCCGGGGACCACGACAGCGCAACTGAACTCAATCGTGACCAGCCTGCAATCACTGTCGGAGAGGATGCAAACCCTTATCGAGGCAAACAGCCAGATCCAGGCACCGCGGCAACTGCGCGACGTGGTTCCCGACGCAGTGGACTGGAAGGCGAGCGTTCAGGCAGCATTCGTAAAACTTTCAACCGACCCCACTTCCAGTGACGCGGCTTTATATCACTCTCGTCTGAGCAGTATCATGGCGGTAATGGAACAGCACGTTCAAAACCAGTTGAACACGCTTGCCGAGGGCAAAGTCAGTGCGCAGGATGGAGAAAAATTTTACCGTTTGCTGGGCGCCTGGCGGGGTGTTTCCGAGGCCCTGGTGGCCTTTGCCGACAGCACCATGCCGGTAAAATGGACGCCGTGGCGCGAAGAGCGTTTCACATGAAAGAAGAAATGATGAAAAGATGATGCCCACTCCTCACGAATTTGTCCTCGGCGGTGTCTATATGCCCCCCATGCTCGTGGCCGCTTTTTTTGGCCTGCTGGCAACCGTGGGGTCGGTAAAACTGATCAATCGTTTCAGGCTGGCGAATTACTTTTCTCATCCGGCAGTCGTGTTCTTGGCGTTGGTGGTGATTTATACCATCATAATCGGCACGTTCTTTATTGGGGCATAAGCAGTGAATATATCCCGCAAAAACCTGGTGACAGTATCCATTGTTCTGATCGCAGTTCTGTTGGTGTTACTCAAATACTGGAATTACGTGGTCAACCCCTGGACCCGGGATGGACAGGTCCGCGCTGAGGTCATCCAGGTCACCCCCAGAGTGTCCGGGCCGATCGTCAATTTGCCCATCCGGGACAACCAGTTTGTCAGCGCCGGTGACCTGTTGTTTGAAATTGACCCGCGCACCTACCAGGCCAGCCTCGACCAGGCCAGGGCGCAACTCGACGAGACCGGCGACAACGTCATGGCGCTGGAGAAACAGGTGGAGGCCTCCAGGGCGGGAGTCAAAGTGGCGCATGCGGAGATCGAGCAGGCAAAAAGCAGTATCGCCGAGCTGGAAGCGACCATTGACAAAGACCTGGCCGAGTACGAAAGACAGCAGAACCTGCTGCCCAAACGGGCCACATCACAAAAATCGGTAGACCGGGCCAAGGCCAATTACCAGATATCGTTGCAGAAAAAGCGCAGCGCCACGGCCGGGCTGGCACAGGCCTATGCCCAGCAAGCCGAATCGGAAGCAACACTCGCTGAAGCGCAGGCCCAGCTGGGCTCGATGGGTGACTCCAATCCTCAGCTCAGGGCGGCCCTGGCCGCCGTTCACCAGGCCGAGCTCAATCTGGAATTCACCCGGGTACGGGCCGCGGTGGACGGTTATATCACCAATCTGAACCTCAGGCTCGGCAGCCAGGCGGTCGCCAACCAGGCCGCCCTCGCACTGGTGGATGTTTCAAGCTACTGGGTCAGCGGCTATTTCAGGGAAGACCGAATTGCCGACATGCAGGCTGGGGACGAGGCCATTGTCACGCTGATGACCTATCGCGACCAGCCGATAGAGGGCGTCGTCGACAGTATTGGCTGGGGCATAGCGCAAGATGACGGCAGCACAGGTTTCGAGTTGCTGCCCTCAATCAGCCCGACCTTTGAATGGATCCGGCTGGCGCAAAGGGTCCCGGTTCGAATTGAGCTCAGGAATGTCCCCGATGAAATCAAGCTGCGGGTGGGCACTACCGGGTCCGTGCTGGTAAAAACCGGAACCTCGGATGGCAGCTACGTTCCCGCTGCCACCAGGACTCAGGAATAGAGCCACGGGTGTGAAGCGATGAATGCGATCCTGAAAGTCTGCAGCGTTTCGGTGTTGATGCTGATGATCGCGTCAAGCTGCACCACCCTGGGTCCGGACTATGAAGAACCGGACGCGCCGGTTCAGTCGAACTGGAATGAATACGAGGATCCGCTGCTCGAGCCCACCTCCCCTGTCGATCCGCAATGGTGGAAAACGGCTTTCAACGACCCCGCTCTGGATGGGCTGGTGGAACAGGCGCTGGCGGAAAACCTGACGCTCAGATCAGCGGGCTTGCGGGTGTTGCAGGCACGGCAGCAACTGGCGATCGCGATCGGCAGCCAGTACCCGCAGCAACAGCAGCTGGGTGGACAGGCCACAACCGAGGGCTACGATGGCTCGTCCTTCGAAACTTACGAACTGGGATTCAACGTGAGCTGGGAGGCGGATGTATGGGGCCGTTTCACTCGCCAGATCGAGTCAGCGTCTGCCGCGCTGGATGCCAGCGTGGCCAGCTACGACGGCGTCATGGTGTCCCTGATCGCCGATGTCGCGCAATCATACCTGTTGATTCGCACGACCCAGCAGCGCCTGGTCGTCGCCCGGCAAAACCTGGGGTATCAGCAGGAAAGTGTGGATATCACACAGGCGAAATTCGACAACGGTGACGTCAGCAGTCTCGACCTGGAACAGGCCCTGACGCTCCTGTACACCACCCAGTCAACGCTGTCTGCGCTGGAGGTGACGCTGCAGCAACTGAAAAACTCACTGGCCGTGCTGCTGGGTCAGCCGCCGCAAGGCATGAATGTTTTGCTCACGACACCCGGGCCGATTCCCAGTGTGCAGCCACAAATCGCCGTGGGCATGCCACAGGACCTGATTCGACGCCGGCCGGATATCCGTGTGGCCGAGCGGCAACTGGCGGCACAGAGTGCCCAGATCGGTTATGCCATCACGGAGCTGTACCCCCAGTTCGGAATTGGCGGGTCGGTAGGCACCAGCGTATCGACTGACGACGGGCAGAACTTCAACGACCTGTTCAGCAGCGGGACTTTCGGCTATGGCCTGTCTGGTTTTTTCCAGTGGAACCTGTTCAATTACGGCCGCCTGAAAAATAATGTTCGGCTGCAGGACGCTGTTTTTCAGCAGCAGCTGGAAGACTATCGCCAGACCGTTCTGCAGGCCCAGGCTGACGTGGAAAATGCCATCGTTGCCTATCTCAAATCGCAGGAACAACTCAACTCCCTGCAACAGGCGGCCGATGCGGCCGGACGTGCAGTGGGTGTTTCCACATCCCAGTACACGAACGGACTGGTTAATTTCAACACGGTGATCACTACCCTGAGGACCCTGGCCAGCCAGCAGGATCAGTTGGCGAGCATCCAGGGCACGGTCGCAACCAACCTGGTCGCGGTTTACCTGTCACTGGGCGGCGGCTGGAGCCTGGCACGGGGCGATGACCCGCTCGACCTGGTCCCTGATTCCACCCGGCAGGAAATGCTAGAGCGCAGCAAGTACTGGGATAAAACGTTCAGGGAATAGGCCTGCCGAAGGTCACTTCAGCTTGGCCTTACGGCAACAAAAAAAGCCACCCGTGGGTGGCTTTTTTCTGGCGCTGACTCTCTCGCGATCAACGCTTTAGGGACTGCTTCCGGTCGGATGCAGATAACCTTACATCCCGATGATTCACTGACCCCCTAACAAATCACACAGGGCAATATTGTCAGTAACAATTCGTTCTATGGGAACAGTTCCGGTCTGCTCAATGGACGTAATGTCATACTCCACAGTTCCTGAATTGCAATCTTCAAACGTCAGCACAATCGTTCCGTCAGAACCTGGAGGATCGGTGCGTTGAATGTTGCTGGCCTTATCGAACAAACCTCCGGATGTCATGTCAATATCCATAGTGGCCTGGTTGCCAACGATGGTGCCTGCCGCTGTCATCCAACGATTTCCCGGATCGGGCAGATTGAATGTCGCATCATCTGGCGGAAGAGTGGTATCGAAAGTAAACCACGACAGAAATACGAGCTCAGTGTCAGGAAATACGGTGATGAAAAAGCCCTGGCCGTTCGTCAACGGATTGAACCATGCATCATTCAGCCCGGCGTTCATGTCCGCCAGCGCAAGCAATTCGCTGCCGATGTCACCTGTGAGATGAGATGTCTGCGGGGGATTCTTTTTCTGAGCAGCGGAATCTGCTTCCAGCAACTCGCAAAGCGCGACGTTGTCATTGACGATGCGCTCTATGGGGACTGTTCCCGTTTGCTCGATCGACGAAATGTCGTACTCGACGACCCCGCTTAAACAGTCGTTGAATGTAAGAATGATCGTTCCCTGACCTTCGCTGGCGTTCACTACTTCGGTTGGAGTATCGAAAATCCCATTGGACGTAAAAGTGACGTTCATAACCACTTGATTTCCCGAGATCGTACCTATTGCCGTCAGCCAGCGGTGACCGGGGTCACCCAAATTGGCAGTGGCATCTTCCGGCGGCAAGGTCGTGTCATAGGTGAACCAGGAAAGAAATACCAGTCCGGCGTCAGGGTACACCGTGACGAAAAATCCCTGGCCATCGGTCAGTGGGTTGTACCAGGCATCATTCAGCCCCGCATTGATCTGAAAACCTGGAGGCGGGGTATCTTCACAAGTCACCAAGACATTGGTGACATTCGCAGCCGCGATGGTACCGCTGCCATTGGCCACGCTGCAGGTCTGATCCGTGGGCTGGGTCGATACCGTAACGCTATAAGCGCTGCCTTCTTCCAGTTCCGTGGCGAAAGTAAAGGAGCCGTTTGCTGCGACCGCAAGGGTGTCACCCCCGTTGTTTTGCAGTGCAAGGCCAGAACCTGCAAGACCACTGACATTGCCGCCCACGCTATAAGTAGTGGCCATGACGGAACAGTCGGAATCGGCAGTGTCGTAGCTGCCGTCACCATCGTTATCCAGACCCAGGGGAGTACCTGCAAAATTCTCATCGCCGTCGGCGTTGCATGGGTTCTTGGGAATTTGGGGGTGGTTGTTGCCCGGGTTGGCGTAGTAGTTGGGAAGAACATCTTCCCCTACAGGCGTATAAGATGCGGGGTTTGCATCGCTGTGACAGTTAGCACAGCCCTCAATGCCAGCCGTGTAGTGATGCTGACGCAAGCCCGCGCCTCTTCCTCCTGATATACCGTCATTGCCGGCATCTTCGTCCCGACCGTGGCAACCCACACAGCTTATGGGAGCCAGCCCGTTTCCTCCTGTAGAACTGTCTATGGATACGGAATCAAAATCACCCGATATATGACAGGTATTGCAATCACTGTTCAACATCTCATCCCTGTGAACGTCATGCAGGCTGTCACCCCAATTGGATCCGTCTGCAGGCGATACATAGGGACTGTCACGAAAATCGCCGTGACAGTCATCGCAATCTGAATATTTATCGTAGGCCCTTGCTTCAGATACGCCGATCATCAAAATCGCGATCGCAGTAAGCGAGACAAAAAACGGTGTTTTAAACACTGCGCCACATGAAGAAAATCCTTTCATCGCTGTTCACTCCTCAAATCCAAACCTGTAAAGCTTCATTACATCATTGTTTATAAGCTTCAGACACGAGTATAGGACAGGCATCATTATCTTTCCGTTAAGCCAGTACAAACACTAGGCAACGACACCGAATAAATGACCAACTCCCGCTGTGAGCAACATCGCAAGCACACCCCAAAAAGTCACTCTGAGGGCACCGACAGTTATGTTTGCGCCGCCCGCGAAGGCGGCAATGCCACCAAGTAACGCCAGGGACAGAAGAGATGACGAAGCTACCGCCGGTATCAACAGAGATCCCGGTAAAACCCACGCGATTACCATTGGAAGCGCCGCGCCAATGGTGAATGTTCCAGCCGAGGAAACCGCCGCTTGAATCGGACGCGCACCAAGGCTATCGGAAATACCTATTTCATCTCTGGCGTGCGCCCCCAGCGCATCGTGAGCCATGAGCTGATCTGCGACTTGCCTGGCTAATTCAGGCTCGATCCCCCTACCTTCGTAGATTTCCGCAAGTTCTTCTTTTTCTAACTCATAATCTTGCGCTATAGAAGCTTTCTCAAGCGCCAGATCGGCGTTTTCTGTATCGGACTGGGAGCTAACCGACACATATTCTCCAGCTGCCATAGACATCGCTCCGGCAACTAATCCGGCTGCGCCGGCAAGAAGGATATTCTCATGGGAAGTATTTGCCGCCGCAACTCCGATAATCAGGCTTGCAGTGGAGACAATCCCATCGTTTGCACCCAGCACCGCGGCGCGTAGCCAGCCTACGCGATGTAGTTTGTGAGCTTCATGGTGTGACATAAAGTGCCTCGCGATGTTTATTATGACTGACAATTTACCAAAGCCTGATTTCAGTCACAAAAAAAGCCACCCGGAGGTGGCTTCTTTCTGGAGTTGACTCTTTCACAATCAACCCCTTAGGGATATGGCGTCCCCTAGGGGATTCGAACCCCTGTTGCCGCCGTGAAAGGGCGGTGTCCTAGGCCTCTAGACGAAGGGGACACTGTTGGTGGAGCTAGGCGGGATCGAACCGCCGACCTCTACACTGCCAGTGTAGCGCTCTCCCAGCTGAGCTATAGCCCCGGAAAGCCGACGAATAGTACTTATTTGGCCCGTCGATGTCAACGTGGGAATGCCCGATTTCCCATAAATTTTTCCCCGTTAAGCCGCCTGCATCGTCACCACGCTGTGGCCCTGCTTCAGGATATAGTCGAGCCAGCGATCCAGGGCCCGGTTGCGGCGCCATGCCTGCCGCATGATCTGCCTGACAGGATAGGAGGGATGTGCTGTCCGGACACAGCCCTGGCCCAGGTTGAATGACGTCGCTTCGGCAATATGCGCATCATGATAAAATCGGATATGCGCATCCGGTGCGTAACTCTTTTTCTCGCCCTCATGGAATTCGTAGGTCAGCCTGAAAAATGTTGTGTACGTGTGACGTTCCAGAATCTCCATCCTCAAATCCGGCGATCCGGCCACTTTCGAGACCAGCAGGTCGTGGAAAGCAAACTGGTCCGGTATCAGCAGGTGCAACTGGCGGTAAATCTCTTCCTGAACCTGCTGCAGACGCTTCAGAGCAGGAGATTTCCGGAAACTGTTGGGCTGATAAAATGAAACCATGTAACCCTTCTTACAACCCCCCAGGCCCGCAATCGGTTTTCAGATAGTTCACCAGTGAGTCATACAACAGCATCTGATGGTCGTAAAACAGCGTATTGGAAAAATGATCGGCGCCATCCAGCTCCACGTACTTGTGAGGCTTGTTGTACTTCTCCAGCTTGCTCAGGTACTTCCGGACATGCGCGGGCGGCACCCGCTGGTCGACACTGCCATGAATCAGCAACAAGGGCACGTTGACCTTTTCGACGACCTCGATGGGCGACACGCTGTCCTCCCACATGCTCAGTTGCTCGATTTTGGATGCCCCCGACATCCGGTCGCTGTAGTAACCTACCTGCATCAGCGGGTCAGAGACCGCGGCGCCGGCCACCACGCACTGGTAAATCTGCGGAGTCCTGGCCGCTGCAACCAGCGCTGCATAGCCGCCGTAAGACCAGCCAAACATGGCGATGCGGTCGGGATCGGCGAGCCCTTCCCTGACCAGGTACAGTGCGCCGTCATCCTTGTCATCCTGCATCTTGTAACCGCCCTGCCCCCCGTCTATGAAGGCAGACTGGTAGAATTCCTGGCCATATTTTCGCGACCCCCTATACTGGGGTTGCAGCACCAGGTAACCGTTATTGGCCAGTAACTGTCCCCATTCATCGAAGCCCACGGTTTCGGCGACGAATGGACCACCATGTGGTAACACCACCAACGGGAAAGGCGGCTCACCCTTGGGTACCGTCATGTAGCCATGAATCTGCTTACCGTCGCGCGCTTTCCAGTGGACATATTTTACGTCGGCCAGGTCCTGCTCTTTCAGCAGGGGATGCTTGCTGCCGATGGTGGTCAGGGCGCCATCCTTGAGCAGGTAATATGTGCCCGGATCATGCGGCCCGGCATTGTAAATCGTGAGCGTCTGACCGTCCCGGGACCGGCTGGTAATGCGCACGTAATAAGCGCTCGGAATGATTCCTTCCAGCTGGGCAAACGTTGCCCCTTCCATGGCGTCGAAGTACTCGAAATGTGTCTTGTTCGTGTTGTACGCCACGGCGACGATCTTGTCCGGTTGTGTCCATGGGTTGCTGTGAAAACGGACCCCGGCTACGTCTACGTCATTTCTTGCATAAACGAGTTCCCCGAACGACTTGGAATTTACATCGAATTCCCATAATCCGGCCTTGTCCTTACCATTGTTTGCCAGGACCAGGATGGTGTCGGGTTTTTCGGGATCCATGCCCTGGACCGTGAACTGTTCAAAGCTGTCTTCATGCTGGCGGTATAGCTCTTCCCAACCCTTTTCGCCCTTGCGGCGGATGTACCAGATGAATTCATCCCGGTTCCGGTCATAACCCCTTGCCAGCCAGGGGTTTCCATCGCCGTCGAATTCGATTTGACCCATGGATAATTTGCCCTTGATCAGGGTGGCCTTGGCGCCTGATTCGAGGTTCAATTCGTAATAAGCCCTGGGCCGAAACGCTTCATCGAGATTGGTGACACTTTTTCCCCCTGAAGGATTCAGGGAAATGATGACGTGGTTGGGTTTGCTGGGCACCAGGTTTTCCAATTGCGGATTGACTTCCCGGAACTGGTCAACTTTTTCCTTCTTGATATCAAGCATGGCCAGCTTGTACTCGTATACCCCTTCGTTGAATCCGTCGATCATGTCCCGGACTTTTTGCCGCAAGGTAATGATGATGTCCTGATCACCGACCCAGTTGAAGGATGTCATCTCCATCGGGTCTGCATTCAGGCGGAACGGCTCTTTTTTGAGATTGGAAGCATCGTATACTTCAATCACGGGGTTCCCATCCCGGTTGGGGATTTTCATCAACGCCAGGTGCTTACCGTCCGGAGAGACGCGCACATTGCTGATCACATCCCTCAGGGCCCAGTACTCCAGCGGATAGGGTTCTGCAGCCAGCGTTCCTGTAGTACAAGCCAGTAGAACTGCGACAGCGACCCATACCTTTTTCATCAAAAATCCTGAATTCATAGATCTCTACCAAACAGATTTATCATCGTTAAAACCGGGCACCAGTATAAACAAAAATCCCGCCAGATTTGACGGGATTTTTGTGTTTCAGATTAACCGGGAATGATTAGAAATTTCCGGGCCTCCAGCTCACGTTCAGGAAGTAAACACGGCCAAAGAGGTCATACGCTCCACCGATCGGAACACGGTTGATAGCGACGTATTCGGTGCCATCGACGTAAGGAGGACGCTTGTCAAACACATTGCGGATACCCGCGCCCACGGTCCAGGTATCGCCGTACCAGTAAACCGAGGCCGAATGCAGCCAGTAGTCGTCGGTATCAGCGAAGTCGCGGCAGAACGTGTCATCCGGCGGGCCAAAGCACGTATCTGCAGAACCGGAAATATCGCTCCAATCATCGACAAACGCTTCTTCCTGCTCGGTCTTACCGATGTAGTTGATGACCCAGGTGAAACGGAAGTCATCCACATTGGCGCGCAGGCCAAGGTTGGCTTTCCATTTCGGGTAATAAAGGTTGGCATGTGAATCTTCGAAATCCGGGTTGCCGTCATCATCCAAGAAGGTCGTTGAAGCTTCCACATTCTGGTTAACCACCAGGTCGACGCCCAGCCGGACTGCCCTGGAACCCCAGTTGAAGTTCTGGTCATAGTTGAAGTTGTAATCCCAGCCGCGATTCTTTGCATTGTCACGGTTGATGTACCTGGCATTGATGATGTCGAAGAAACCATCGGGTGCGCGCTCAATGTTATTACAGAATGCGCTGTCGAAGTTAGGATCGTTGTAACAGTCATTGATCAGGAACTGTGCGGTCGGCTCGACGATGGTGTCATCGATATTGATGCTGTAGTAAGTCACACCAAAAGTCATGTCGAAGGAATCCCACCACGGCTGCTCAAAGGCAAAACCGGTGGTGAATGACTGCGACGTTTCGGCTTTCAGATCGGTGGTGCCGCCACGTGCGATTTCCGTGCTATAGACGTTGAAGCCATTGTTGTCCAGCGCCGTTGGGTCAACACCGGTGAGGAAACAGTTCTCAAGGACCACGGGGTCACGCTGGTCCAGTTCAGGAACGTAGTCACCGGTAATCGGGTTGAAGGCGCCTTCCGGAACCACGCAGGGATCAAGCAGATTATTGAATCCGGTCTGATCCTGAAGGAACACTTCGCGCAGATTTGGTGCGCGGAAGGATGTGCCGTAGGTGACGCGCAAGAACAGACTGTTCACCGGACGCCAGCCCAGCTTGGCAGAGTAAGTGGTGCCGGACCCGTAAAACTCGTCATCCGTATAACGCACGGAACCATTGAACGTCAGTTCCTCTGCGAATTTCCGGCCTGCAAGAATGGGCAGTTCCATTTCGGCGAAAATCTCGCGTGTCCACTTGTCACCGGTTGCACCGCCATCAGAAAAGAATCCGAAAAACAGGCCGTCGCGGGCCACTTCGTCGGGATCCGAATCGATTTTGTCCTTACGCCATTCAACACCGATACCGCCCATCGCGGTGCCGCCTTCCATCTCGAACAGGAAACCATTGGCATAAGCAGAGAACAGCGACTGGGTGTACTTGGTGTCGAAATCACGGCTGTCGAACAGGTAATCGCGCTCAGCCTGGGTGGCAAAATCGCCAGTCACGACACCCACCGGATACAGCGAAGGCGCGTACATGTTGACGGGGACACATCCAGCAGCAGTATCGGAGGCCAGTTCTACACCGAGATCGTTGTTGCAGGGTGTATTGGTAGACGAGAACGCGCCCAGGGACAGGTCAAGGCGGTCACCACGGACGCCATACCTGTGGGATTTGCCTTTGGACTGGGTGTAAACGAACGCCAGGTCATATTGCCAGCCAGCCATGGAGCCCCAGTCGATGCCAGGCAGGTCGCCCCGCAGGCCCAGAACGCCACGAAACTGGTTCATGCTGGTTTTCACGAGGTTACGGTCGCCCGTCACTGAAACGATAGGCTGCGTGTAGATCGGTCCAACCGGTCCGGTTAGCAGGCCAAAGGTAGCCGGGGTACAAAATTCCTTGGGAATATCAAAACCGGCGCACAGGCTCTCGTACTCGGTTGAAAACTGATCTACGAAATTGGGGTTGGTGTAAAGAGCGTCTTGCGCTTCACCGCAATCGACACCGCCCACGGCATTGGGGTTACACAGGTTGTATGGATTGTTTGCCGGAACGTCGGGGAACAACTGACCCTCACCGCCGTTGGCTTTAAAATTGCGCTTGTTGTAGCTCAACTCCGTGTAAATCGTATTGTTCATTTCGCCTTCGAAGACGTACTCGCCATAGGCCATCACGCTGAGGCGGTCTGATTTTGGCCACAATGAGCGGTTATAGTCAGAGGGCTTACCGTTCAGGTCGTAATCGCGGAACGTCAAGTCGGTCATGCCGTCGCCGTTGCCATCAACACCAAATCCGTCGGATGACGACTCAGAAAAATTCGGCCATCCGCCGTTGGTATAACCCGGGGTGTAGTAAACGCTGCCTGAGCGCAATGGCATAAACGTCCTGGCTGCGAGTGAGCCGAGCCTGCAGTCATCCCACTCCATGCCATAAACCGTAGGGTAAAATTGCTCCTGGCTGCGAATATTACCGCTCTGGTCAATCTCGTGGTTCTTGTCACACTGACCGGTCCAGGGACGATCCTTGACCTTGATTTCTTTGGCTTTGTAATACTCGACACCGATTCCGAAGTTTCCACGGTCGAAATTCATTCCGTAAACGGCATTGATGTCGTAAGACTCGCCATTGCTGTGATCGGGCTGATTATAAAAAACATCCAACTCAAGGCCATCAAAGTCCTTCCGCATCAGGATGTTGGTTACACCGGCAACGGCATCAGAACCGTAAATGGAAGAGGCGCCGTCCAGCAGGATGTCATACTGCTGCACCATCAGGCCGGGAATGAGGTTGAGATCGGGAGCAACCGGAACGCCTTCCACACCTGATGGCGCAAGGCGGCGGCCGTTCAGCAGGACCAGCGTTCTGCCCGCGCCCAAACCCCTGAGGTCTACCGTGGAAGCGCCAGGACCATTGTCCAGGACGAAACCCGTGAAGCTCAGATCGATCTGCTGACCCGCACTGGCCGTTGATTTCTGCAGAATTTCTGCAGCGTTGACCAGGCCGGCTTCACGCGAGCCCTGGGCCGTGATGATCTGCAGCGGCGAGATACTGGTGTAAGTCTCACGCTGAAGACGTGAACCGGTGACCACCACTCTGTCCAGTTCAGCCGAGTCATCTTCGTCGTCAACATCAACGCCGACATCATCCGTAGCATCTTGCTGATCGGTCGTATCGGTATCGTTTGAATCGGTCTGATCGTCGTCTGCCCACACACTGCTGGCTGTGAATGCCAGTATCAGGGTCAGAAGCAGAATCTGGAGAAGGGATGCAGGCGTGGTAATTTCCCTGTTATTCATTCAGGTCTCTCCCGTAAGTTACTGAATTATTTACTTTTCTTAGAGGCCTGGACAACTCTGCCTTGACCAGTTCCTTCCAAGCATTAAATTATTGTTAAAGCGTTCGCAGTTTTATCAGGATATCGGCCTATTTGCAACCAGCCAGATCACCCATAAACGATCGGTAATGGCGTAACTCCCCGATGGATTCGCGAATATCAGAAAGAGCCTCGTGCCGATTCTGTTTGCTGAACCCTTCCAACACGTCCGGCGCCCAGCGTGAAGCCAGTTCCTTCAGGGTGCTGACATCCAGGTTCCGATAGTGAAACCAGCGTTCGAGCAGGGGCATTTGTCGATGCATGAACCGCCGGTCCTGGCAGATGCTGTTTCCGCACAGGGGTGAGGTTCCCTGCTCTGTCCATTCCTTCACAAAAGCCAGGGTGCCCTGCTCTGCTTCATTCATGCTGACGTTGCTTTGCAGCACCCGGTCCCACAAGCCCGAAGACGTGTGATGCGTCTGGTTCCAGTCATCCATGGCGCGCAGGGTAGCCTTGTCGTGCCGGATGGCGTATACCGGGCCCTCCGCCAGTTCCTGCAGATTGGCATCGGTCACGATGCAGGCGATTTCGAGGATTGAATCACTGTCCGGGTCGAGACCGGTCATTTCCAGGTCCACCCAGATCAGTCTTTGTGCTTTAACTATGTCCATTTCAAGAGTTTGCTTGAACGAAAGCACGGGTACAATACCGTTCATGGATTTGGAAGCATTAGTGCTCGTATCCTACGGCAACCGCGGAATCATCGAATTGCCGACTGGAGAACGAACGGATTGCAAGTACCGCCGCTCAATAGGCCGGCCCTACTGCGGCGACCGCGTGTCCGTCGAAATGACAAAAGACAACTCGGCTGTGCTGACCGGGATCCAGCATCGGGACAACGAATTTGCAAGGGCCAATGCCCGATTACAGAAGCAGGTAATTGCCGCCAACCTCGACCAGGCATTGGTTGTCATCGCTCCGGAACCCCAACCCAGCACGGACCTGGTTGAACGTTACCTGGTCGCCATTCACAGCCTGGGTATTCGTCCCGTCATTGTCCTGAACAAGTCTGAGCTTGCTGCGAAACAGTCGCTCGCTGCGGATAGTCCCCTGAGCCACCTGGGCGACTATCGGGAATTGGGGTACCCGGTCCTGGCCACATCCTGTAAAGGTGATCCCGGTACGGATGCTTTGTGGCCAATCCTGGAAGATAAGGTCAGCATCCTGGTCGGTCAGTCCGGGGTCGGGAAGTCCTCGCTGATCAACCAGCTCATCCCCGATCTGGGTCTGCAGACTGGAGAACTGTCCCGCGTCACTGGCAAAGGTATCCATACGACCACCACGACCATCATGTATTCACTGCCTGTCGAAGGGCGGCTGATCGATTCACCGGGCGTTTGGGAATACGGCTTATGGCAGATGGAACAAGCTGAACTGGGGGATGGTTTCATCGATTTCCATCCGTTTGATGGACACTGCAAATTCAACGACTGCAGACACTCCAGCGAACCGGGATGCGCCATTCGTGACGCGGTGGATCAGGGGCTCATTATGAAATGGCGCTACGATTCCTACCGGCGATTACTGGAACAAAACCGCTGAACCCGGCCTGACGGTCACCCTGTCATGGTATATTAATAGACTCAATGAACTGACGATGGAGGCAGTGACATGACACGGATGGTTCTGGCGCTGATTTTCACCAGCCTGTTTGGACTTCTGACCACCGCTACCCTTTCCGCAGACGTGTTATTGATCGAGGAAGTCAGGCAGTCGGGGCGTATGGAAGTGCCTGAAAACGGCATGAAAACCGCTGACGTACGCGGCCGATTTGGCGAGCCGGCCAAAGTTCACGCAGCCGTGGGTGACCCACCAATAACCGAGTGGGAGTATGACCACTGGAGCGTGTACTTCGAATACGACCTGGTCCTGTTCACCGTATTGCACAAGGGCGAAGTCATCGACAAGAAATCAGAGTAAGTAAAGGCCGTCGGGATAGGGTATCCTTGCGCCCTTTCCCAACCAGGCACCATTGATGGCCGAAGACATACTGCACGAACAACCCATCAGGCACATTCACAGGGACGGCGTCGATTACACGATACTCGGCACCGCCCACGTGTCCAGGGCCAGCGCAGAGGCCGTAAAACAGATGGCTTCTTCCGGCGACTACGATGCCGTAGCTGTCGAATTGTGCCAGGCCCGCTATGACGCCCTTACCGCTGAAAGAAAGTGGACCGATCTCGATCTGTACCGGATCATCCGGGACGGCAAGGCTGGCTTGGTCATGGCCAACCTGGCCCTGAGCGCCTACCAGCGAAGAATTGCTGAACAATTCGGAATTGAGCCGGGGGCCGAGATGCGTGCCGCCACGGTTGCCGCCAAAGAGCAGGACATCCCCTTGCAACTGGTTGACCGGGACCTGGCCACAACACTTCGCCGCAGCTATGCAAGCGTTCCCTGGTACAAACGCATGTACATGATGGCCGGGCTTGCTCTGGGCATGGTCAGTTCCGACGAAATCGATGAGGAAGCCATCGAGAAACTCAAAGAAGGCGACATCCTTGAATCGACATTCACCGAATTTGCCGAACAGTCGCCGGAGCTGTTTGAAGCGCTGATCGCTGAACGCGACCGGTACATGGCCTCCCGACTGCGTGAAGCAAATGCAGATGCGGTTGGCAGAAAAGTCCTGGTGGTCATCGGCGCCGGCCACATGGAAGGCCTGGCCAGGCACCTGGAAAGCAGTGACTTTGATCCCGCCGTGGAACGGAAAAAGCTGGAAGCCATGCCTCCCAAGTCACGTTGGCCGAAGGTCATTCCCTGGGTCATCATGCTGCTGGTCATTACCGGCTTCGTCATCGGCTTTTCACGCAGCCCCGAACTGGGCTGGCAGTTGATCTTTTTTTGGGTGGTGATCAACGGCGGTCTTGCAGCACTGGGTGCACTCATCGCCCGGGGCCACCCGTTAACCATCCTGAGCGCAGTCATTGCCGCGCCCCTGACTTCGCTGAATCCGACGATCGCAGCAGGAATGGTCACAGGACTCGTGGAGTCCTGGCTGCGGAAGCCCCGCGTGTCCGACCTGGAAAATCTGCGGTTTGACATCACCACGATGAAAGGCTGGTTCAGAAACCCCGCTACCCGCATTCTGCTGGTCTTTTTCTTATCCAATCTCGGTTCAGCCATTGGCACCTGGGTTGCCGGCTTCAAGATTTTTGGAGCCTTGTCCTGACGTGAAGATCGGTCCTCATACCATTGGCAATCCGCTGGCACTGGCGCCCATGGTGGGCGTGACGGACCGGTTTTTCCGGCAATTGTGTCGCGAGCTGGGTGCCGGCTATGTCGTCACGGAAATGCTGGCGGCCAACCCGGCGCTCAGGGAAACGCGAATGTCCCGGTTGCGCGGAGATTTCCAGGGAGAACTCAGCCCCGTAGCGGTCCAGATTGCCGGCAGCGATCCGGAATGGATGGCGGATGCCGCCAGGTATAACGTTTCCCGCGGCGCCCAGATCATCGACATCAACATGGGCTGTCCGGCCAAGAAAGTGTGTAACAAACTGGCCGGTTCTGCACTGCTGTCGGATCCTGACCAGGTTCGGAGGATACTTGAGGCGGTGGTTGCCGCCGTTGACGTGCCGGTCACTTTGAAAATTCGCACCGGACCCAGTCCCGCCCACCGTAACGGAATCGAGATTGCGCGGATCGCCGAAGTAACAGGAATTGCCGCACTGGCCGTCCATGGGCGTACCCGTTCTGACCGGTTCAAAGGCGAGGCCGAATACCAGACGATCGGTGCGATCTGCGACGCGGTGCGAATCCCGGTATTCGCCAATGGCGATATTGACTCGCCCCGAAAAGCTCAGGAAGTGTTGTCACAAACCGGCGCCGACGGCCTGATGGTTGGACGTGCAGCCCAGGGGAATCCCTGGATTTTTCGCGAGATCCGCCATTTCCTGGCAACCGGCGAAGAGTTGCCGCCGCCTGCCGGAGAAGAAGTGCTGGCCGTCATGGAGCAGCATTTACTCCAGCTGCACCATTCCTACGGCGAGCATCATGGCGTTAAAGTGGCGCGAAAACACATAGGCTGGTACCTGAAGAACCGCCCGGATTCCGCTTCGACACGAAGCCAGTTGATGCGAGCGCAAACCGCCGCTGATCAGTTCGACATCCTCAACCGCTATTTCCGAACAGGACCCCAGCATGGAAGAGAAGAAATCAGTCAGTCAGCCATTACACCGTTTCCTGCTGCTACTGTTACTCCTCGTCGCCACACCCACCCTGGCCAGCGAATCGGTTGATCCGGTTGCCCTGTCCTGGGTTTCGATCCTGCCGCCTCTGCTGGCTATCCTTTTAGCCCTTGCGCTGCGACAGGTAATCCCTGCCTTGTTCGTTGGCGTCTGGTTTGGTGCCTGGGCCATTAACGGATTCAGTTTTCTTGGGCTTTGGCAGGGACTGCTTGATTCTTTCCAAAAACACATTCTCGCGGCTGTAGCAGACACCGAGCACTCGGCGGTGATCCTGTTTTCACTGATGATAGGCGGGACCGTGGGGATCATCTCCCGCAATGGCGGAATGCAGGGTGTGGTCAACCTGATTGTGGCCTGGGCAGACGATGCCCGCCGCGCCTGCCTTGCCACGGCCACGCTCGGCCTGGCCGTTTTCTTCGACGACTATGCCAACACCCTGGTGGTGGGCAACACCATGCGCCCGGTAACCGACTCGATGAATGTTTCGCGAGCGAAACTCGCCTATATCGTGGATTCAACCGCCGCGCCGGTTGCCACCATCGCACTGGTCACCACGTGGATTGGGTACCAGGTAGGCCTGATCGGAGAATCCCTGTCATACATACCCGACCTGGATGCAGAAGCGTACCTGTTGTTCCTGTCCACCATACCGTACAGCTTCTATCCGTTACTGGCCGTGACCTTTGTCTTCATGGTCTGCGCCACGGGACGGGACTTTGGCCCCATGGCAAAATCCGAGCAAAAAGCGCGTTTGCACGGCGTTGAATCCTCCGGCCACCTGGCCTCTGCCGTGGCTGAGGATTGTGAGCCCATCAATCCGGTCGAAGGCAAACCGCTGCGCGCGATTAACGCCATTTTGCCCATCGCTGTGCTGGTGTTGGGCGTCATGACCAGCCTTTACGTCACGGGCAAGGGCGCCCTGGGTGAGGAAGAAGCCAGTCTGAAAAGCATCATTGGCGCCGCGGATTCCTACAAGTCACTGATGTGGGGCTCCTTGATCGGCATGATGACGGCCGCTATCCTGACCCTGGTCCAGCGTATCCTCAGCCTGGAGGAAGTGGTTAACGCCTGGTACACGGGGCTGAAGGCCATGTTCTACGCGATGATCATACTGGTGCTGGCCTGGTCGCTGGGCGGCATCACCGAGGAAATGAGAGCGGCGGATTACCTGGTCTCGGTACTGGGTGATACGCTGCAGGTTCAGTGGTTGCCCGTTATCGTGTTCATCCTTGCCGCCTTCACAGCGTTTGCCACCGGCTCCAGTTGGGGTGCCATGGGCATACTGATTCCGCTGGTCATACCCCTGACCTGGGCCGTCATGAAGGCAAGTGGCTTTGCAGAGGTGGATGATATGCATATCCTTTACTCCTCCATCGCCGGAGTACTCGCCGGCAGTGTCTGGGGAGACCATTGTTCACCGATTTCAGACACGACGATACTGTCTTCCATGGCTTCGGGCTGCGACCACATAGAGCACGTGCGCACCCAGATTCCCTACGCCATGCTGGTTGGCGTGATTGCCATGGCGGTGTGCTCCATTCCGGTCGCGTACGGCTTGCCCTGGTGGGTTGCGCTGTTGATATCTGTGTTACTGCTGTTTGGCATTCTGCGACTGGCCGGCCGAAAACCTGAACTCGAGCCGCGGTGAGCACCAGTCCGTTCAAAGCCAGGTACGGGGATTCTCTCGAGTCCTGGAGTGGATTGCACGGAAGCTCGGTGGCACTCGCGGTTCGCGCTGCGGCATCCGAATTCAACGGTATCAGTTTCGTCGTCATGAGATCCAGCCACCAGGCTCAGGTGCTGTATCGCGACCTGGAAATGCTGGCGACCGACAGCCTGCCGGTCATGCTGTTCCCGGATCATGAAACCCTGCCCTACGACCCGTTTTCGCCGCACCCGGATATTATCGCGGAACGATTGAAAACCCTCTCCACCCTGTCGACCTTAAATAAGGGCATTGTGCTGGCCCCGGTGACGTCACTAATCCAGCGCCTGCCACCGTCAGAATATATTCTGCAGCGCAGTTTTGACCTTTCCCCGGGCCAGAACCTGGTCATCGAGAATTTCCGCCGTCAACTCCATAACGCAGGCTACGAGGCATCCGAGCAGGTTTACCAGGCCGGACAGTATGCGATCCGCGGATCCGTTATTGACCTGTTTCCGGCCGGAAGTTCTAACCCGTACCGCCTGGACCTGTTCGACGAGGAAATCGATACGATCAGGGCGTTTGATCCGGAATCACAACGGTCCACGGGTAAAGTTGAATGCATAGACCTGTTGCCGGCTCGCGAATACCCTTGTGATGATCTGGCCCTGGAAAACTTCAGGCGGGCGTTCCGCCTGCGTTTTGATGTCGATACACGCAATGTGATGCTGTACCAGGATCTGAGATCGGGCGTGCACCCCCAGGGCCTGGAACAATACCTTCCGCTGTTTTACGAGGGTACCTCGTTCCTGCTCGATTACCTGGAATCTCGGCCGAGATTAGTCCTTCAGCCCGGCAGCATGGAGGCTGCAGAAACCCATATGGTGCGGACTGCCGAACGATGGGAGCAGCGCCGTTATGACGTAGAAAGACCTGTGCTGGAGCCCTGGGAACTTTTTTTCACACGGGAAAAGCTCGAGGAGCAGCTGGACTCCCTAGACGTCACGCACCTGCCGGATCCGGAACTGGCGCCGAAAGGGAGCGCCGCATTTTCTACGTCACAGGCTCCGGATCTCCACATTCACGAAAAGGGCAAGGAAGCGGCCGCTGACCTTGCCACATTCATGGATCGCTTTGAAGGAAGAGTGCTTTTCGCGGCAGACACGCCCGGCCGGCGTGAAGTCCTGAGAACGACACTGGCAAGTTTCGGGGTCAAGCCGGCCTCGTTTGAGAGCTTTGCTGAATTTCAGAGCGGCACTGACCGCTCCGGCCTGGCAGTATTGCCCGTGGAAGAAGGCTTTGTCATACCAGATGAACTGGCGCTGATCACCGAGTCCCAGCTTTTCGGCGGCAGAACCCGTCCCCGCGTGCAACGTTCTGTATCCGAGCGGGATCCGGAATCCATCATCCGAAATCTGACCGATCTGGCAGAAGGCGCTCCCGTGGTCCACGAAGACCATGGTGTGGGCCGTTACCTGGGTCTTGAAGTTCTGGAAATCGATCAGCGCCAGGCAGAGTTCCTGATGCTGTCCTATGCCGGCGGCGACAAGCTTTACGTACCCGTGTCGTCACTGCACCTGGTGAGCCGGTTTACCGGTAGCGATCCGGAGACTGCCCCGTTGCACCGTCTTGGCAGTCAACAATGGGAAAAAGCCAAGCGCAAGGCTGCCAGCCGGGTAAGGGACATTGCAGCGGAACTGCTGAACCTTTACGCCCGGCGGCAAGCCAGGCAGGGCTTTTCTTTCTCCCTGGATCGCAAACTTTATGCGGAATTTGCCTCCGGATTTCCTTACGAGGAAACGCCGGATCAGCAGGACGCCATAGACGCGGTGATCGCTGATCTGGAATCCCACCAGCCTATGGATCGCGTGGTATGCGGCGACGTAGGTTTCGGCAAGACAGAAGTCGCTTTGCGCGCTGCCTTTGTTGCCGTCCAGGCGGGACGGCAGGTTGCCTTACTGGTGCCTACAACGCTATTGGCACAACAGCACTTCTCAACTTTCAGTGACCGCCTGGCCGACTGGCCAGTCAAGGTCGAACTGCTCTCACGGTTTCGCAGCAGTGGCGAGTCCCGAAAAGTTCTGGACCAGCTCAGAGAAGGCTCCGTAGATATCGTGATAGGCACGCACCGGCTGATCCAAAAGGACATCCGGTTCAAGCAGCTGGGACTGGTCATCATTGACGAAGAACAGCGCTTCGGGGTTCAGCAAAAAGAACGGTTGAAACAATTGCGCGCTGAGGTCGACCTGCTGACGCTCACTGCCACGCCCATCCCGCGCACGCTGAATATGGCCATGAGCGGAATTCGCGACCTTTCGATCATTGCCACTCCACCGGCACGCAGAATGGCCGTCAAGACACTGATTTCCGAGTGGGATCGTTCCATGTTGCGCGAGGCGTTGATGCGTGAGCTTCAGCGTGGAGGACAGGTGTTTTTCCTGCATAACGAGGTCAAATCCATTGACCGAATCGCACGCGAAGTGCAGGAAATGGTTCCGCAGGCTCGGCTGGCCGTTGCACATGGACAGATGGCAGAACGAGACCTTGAAAAGGTCATGCTGGATTTTTACCGGCAACGTTTCAATATCCTGGTCTGCACCACGATTATTGAAAGCGGCATCGATGTTCCGACTGCAAACACCATCATTATTAACCGCGCTGACCGGTTCGGACTGGCGCAACTGCACCAGTTGCGCGGGCGAGTCGGGCGCTCTCATCACCGGGCATATGCTTACCTGGTTGTACCCGAACGCCGCAGCATGACGGCGGATGCAAAGAAACGGCTGGAGGCCATTGCTTCCCTGGAAGAACTGGGTGCCGGATTCACGCTATCCACCCATGACCTGGAAATTCGCGGTGCGGGTGAGTTATTGGGTGCTGAACAAAGCGGACAGATCAACCAGGTGGGATTCAGCCTTTACAGTGACATGCTGTCACGCGCCGTAGAAGCTCTTCGCAAAGGCGAAGAACCGGAGCTGGAAGACCCGGTGCAGCGCGGCATCGAAATCGAACTGCACGTACCGGCATTGATCCCGGAAAGCTACCTGGCGGATGTGCAAACGCGCCTGACGCTCTACAAGAGAATCGCCAGCGCCAAGGACGCTGCAGGGTTACGGGAGATGCAGGTAGAAATGATCGACCGGTTCGGTTTGCTCCCGGATGCCATCAAGGCCCTGTTCGAAGTCGCCGAAATCAGGTTGAAAGCGGAACAGATTGGTATCATTAAAGTGGACTTTGGACCTCATGGAGGCAGACTGGAGTTCTCCGACCAGGCACAGGCCGACCCCGCGGCCCTGATCCGACTGATCCAGGAGCGCAACCAGGACTACAAAATGCAGGGACCACAAAAATTGCGTATCTTGATGCAGGAACCCGACCCGGCGCAGCGGTTCCGGGAAGTAAAAGTTCTGCTGGAACATCTTCAGGAATAAATAGGTATATTTATTAATGTATTATGGAATAAAGTTAATTTATTTTATTATCTTTCTGTCCGCATCGTCAGCGCTTTGGGCCCAGGACATCCGGTATCGTGTCGAGGTTCTGATCCTGACCCACCTCAACCATAACGAGGAAGCCCTGGAAACCCAGGAACTGCCCGATTATTCCAATGCAACGGATTTTCTGACCCCTTCAGAGGAATCTGACGAGACGGATGCGGCAACGACGCCTGCTACAGAACAGGCGCCTGGCGCAAACGAGGCTCTGTTGCCGGCATTGAGCGAAGAACCGGAACCGGATCCCAACGCACTTGTGCACATCGAGGAAATGAGTGAGGTCATGCGCGAGGCCTGGCGAAGACTGCGACTCAGCGCACCGTTCCGTCCACAGCAATACCTTTCCTGGGAGCAGGGAGACCAGGAGCCCTTCCCTACCCTGCGCGTTCATGATTTACAGGTCATTATGAGCAAGGACCCGCTTGCTCGCGAAAGGCTTGAGTTCATCAGGGCTGACTTGCTCGAAAGTGAAAGTGAAGAGAACGAACAACGATATGCGGAAGCAGTAGCGACGGGGCAACTGGAACGTTCCGAACTTTTACAGGAGCCCGCAGCGGCAATGCCCGGCCCCGTTACCTACCATCGGCTGGATGGCGCCGTAACGCTCAGACGAAGCCGTTTCCTGCATCTCGATCTGGATGTCCAGATGCGGGAAGGCATCTGGGAACCTGAACCCCTGCTGCTGATTTCTCAATACCCGCCCATCTTCGAAAGAGCCGGCCCGACGACATTCAAAGTGTTTGAAATGAGGCAATCGCGCCAGGTAAAGACGGAGCGTATGGAGTACTTCGACGGACCGGTTTTGAGCGCCCTGGCCTACATTACGTCAGTCAAAGTGACGAGCGAGGACTCGACACAGTGAAGCGCCTGCCGCTGTTCGCCTTCCTGGCGTGCAGCCTGCTCTTTCAAGAAACGCTCCTCGCCGCAGAGCCAAATATCGACATCCCCGCGGCAAAGTATGTGCTGGACAACGGCCTGACCGTACTGATTCATGAAGATCACAAAGCCCCGATTGTGGCTGTAGGTGTCTGGTACCACGTGGGGTCGAAGGACGAACCCGCCGGTAAAACGGGATTTGCCCATCTTTTCGAACACATCATGTTCGAGGGTTCCGAGCACTACAACAACCCCATCTCTGTCGCGCTGGAACAGGCAGGCGCCACTTCCCTGAACGGCTCAACCTGGCTGGACCGCACCAACTATTTCGAGAATGTTCCAACGCCCGCCCTGGAGTTGGCGTTGTGGCTGGAATCAGACCGGATGGGACATCTGCTGGGTGCGGTCACCCAGGAAAAACTCGACCAGGAAAGATCGGTCGTGAAAAACGAGAAAAGGCAACGCGACAATCAACCTTTTGGAAAAGTTTTTTACCGGATCCAGGAAGGCCTGTTCCCACCCGGGCATCCCTACAGGCATTCGACTATCGGTTCCATGGAGGACCTGGATGCTGCGTCTCTGGAAGATGTGCACCAGTGGTTCAGGGATTATTACGGTGCGGCGAACACCGTTCTGGTTTTGGCCGGGGACATCACGCCCGAACGGGGCCTGGAACTGGCCGCTCGATATTTTGGCCACATCGAAGCAGGCCCCCCGGTCAGTCGCCTCAAGTCCTGGGTGCCCGAGCGTCGGGGCAGCACCCACGAAATCATGTATGACCGGGTCTCCCAGACCCGAAGCTACCGGCTGTGGGCCGTGCCAGGCTGGACCGGTAAAGACCGCCTGCTGCTGGAACTGGCAGCAAGCATCCTTGGAGACGGCAAGAACTCCCGGCTGTACCAGGCGCTGGTCTACGAAATGCAGCTTGCTGTCGAGATTTCCGCGAGCGTCCAGCCTTTCGAACTCGCCAGCCTGTTTGCGATCGATACGATACTGAGTTCCGATACACCCGTCAGCCAGGTGAACGATATCATCGACCAGGAACTGAAACAGTTTCTCGATAACGGTCCGGCTGAAGATGAACTGCAAAGGGCCAAAACCAAAATCAACGCGAGCGTTGTCCGCGGTCTCGAACAGGTCGGAGGATTTTACGGAAAAGCCAGCACACTGGCCCAAAGCGAGCTATACGATGGAAACCATGGCTTTCTCAAAACCGCCCTGAACTGGATTAACCACGCCACGCCCGAAGAGGTTCGGGAAGCCGCCAGGCGCTGGCTTGCCAATGGTATGCATCAAATCGATGTGTATCCGTTCGGTATGCATCAGACGGTTGAAGCCGGCGTGGACAGGACCCTGGGGCTGCCAAAGGTCAATGATCTGCCGGATATTGATTTTCCGCTGGTACAGCGGGCCGTATTGAGCAACGGGCTGAATGTCGTTCTGGCGGAACGCGCCGCCGTACCCGTGGTTGCCGTCTCCCTGCAATTTGATGCCGGCTATGCCGCCGATGCAGGTTTGAAACCTGGCACGTCCAGTTTCACGCTGGCCATGATGGACGAGAGTACGCACTCGAGTTCAGCCCTGGACATTGAAAAACAGGCCGATGCCCTGGGCGCCGCGATTTCCACCGCTTCTGACCTCGACACGTCACGTGCCTCGTTGTCCGCGCTGGTGGAAAACCTGGGGCCATCCATCGATCTGTTTGCAGACGTGGTGATGAATCCCGCTTTTAACCAGGAAGAAATGGAGCGATCAAGGCATCGTTGGCTAGCCCGGATCGAGCGTGAGAAAAGCCAACCGGTTTCCATTGCCCTGAGAACGCTTCCACCCCTGATTTACGGACCGGATCACGCCTATGGCATTCCCTTTACCGGCAGCGGCGAAGCGCAGTCCATCATGGAACTCGAACGCGAGGACCTGGTTGATTTTCACCGTCGATGGATCCGGCCGGATAATGCAACGCTTTTCGTGGTCGGCGCCACCACGCTGGACCAGGTCCTTCCTCTGCTGGAAAACAGTTTTGGCAAGTGGCAGGCGCCGTCCATGGAGTTGCCGGTCAAGAACATTGCCGAAGTATCGCTGCCCGACCAGGGGCGAGTGATTATCATCGACCAACCGGACTCCACGCAGTCACTGATCCTGGGAGCGCAGCTTGCCCCGCCGACGGGCGTTGAAAACAACATCGACATCCAGATGATGAACGATGTACTGGGAGGCAAGTATTCATCCCGCGTCAATCAGAACCTACGGACCGACAAGCATTGGTCTTATGGCGCATACACGCTGCTCCAGGACGCGCGCGGCCAGAGGCCCTGGCTTGTGTATGCGCCCGTACAGTCCGACCGGACGGCAGACTCACTAAAAGAACTGGTCAGGGAATTTACGGATCTGCTGGATTCAAATCCCATCACACGTGACGAGTTGACACGCGTTTTCCGGAGCAATGCCTACAGCCTGCCCGGTCTCTACGAGACCTCGTCTGCCGTGCTTGGCGCGTTGCAGGCAAATGAGCGATTCGGCCGGGCGGATCATTATGTGGCGGGTCTGAAAGAGCAATACGAAGCTGTCAGCCTGGAAAATATCCGGGGCGCCGCTGAACAGGTGCTCCACCCCGACCGGATCACCTGGGTGATCGTGGGTGACCGGGTGCAGATAGAGGCCGAAATGAGAGAGATGGGCCTGGGTAAACTGGAATTCATGGACGCCAACGGCCAGTTTATTGAATGATCATACGGCGTTCACCCGCAACAGGTGGAAGCCGATGAAAAAACGGTCTAGTCTAGACGGGCGTCCAACCGTGAGGGAGACCCTTAACCGTGAATTTTGAGAAAGTTGTCTTTGGTTTTTTTATTGTGCTCGCACTGACACTGAACTTCGGGTTTTTCGTTGGCGATATCGACAACCCTGAGCACCACCACGCCCTTGAGCTGGGCGCTGCCCTGGCCGTCAGCCTGATTGCCACCATCATGAAATTCGGCGATCGCTCGCAAATTGGCTCGGTTTTACTGGCCACGAGCCTGGTCGCCGACCTGCAGTTGCTTGCCGCATCCTTTGTCTGGGCCTACGCCGCTTACGCTACCGAAATAGGGCTGACCAGCGACACCCTCGCCAGCATTGTTTCCCTGTCCGGCGGCGCCTTGCTGGCCAACCTGGTTTCCGTGACATTACTGGTGGCAGAAACCATAACGATCCGCCGTTAATGAACGATATCGTCTGGCTCACCATGCGGCGTATGCGTACGCCGCTTATCCTGATGATCCTTGTCTATTCCGTATCGGTATTCGGCATGGTGCACATCCTCGGTCAGGACGCACAGGGAAATCCCATGGACGTGGGTTACCTTGATGCGATGTACTTTGTCGCCATCCTGGCAACTACGATCGGGTTCGGCGAAGTACCCGTCGCTTTTACGCATGCCCAGCGACTTTACGTATTCATTATCCTCTTCCCGAACGTTATCGCGTGGCTCTATTCCATAGGAACCATCATCACCCTGTTTGTCGATCCGCAGTTCAGGGCTGACATGGCGCGCAGCCGGTTTGCACGCAAAGTCAGACGGGGCAGCGATGATTTCTACGTCGTATGTGGTTTCGGCCATACCGGTCGAATGATCGTCAGCGGCCTGCTCAAACGGGGCATCAGTGCGGCCATACTGGAGCGTCAGGAAAGCATCATACACAGCCTGTCGCTGATCGATGAATTTGCCCATCTGCCCGCATTGGCGGGTGACGTCACCGACCGGCGGTTGCTGGACATGGCCGGCCTGGGAGAAGATGTCAGGAACTGCGCGGGGGTGATTGCGATCACCAATGACGACCACGCCAATCTGACCATTGCCATTACCAGCAAACTGCTCCGGCCGGAGTTGCCGGTGCTCGCCCGAAGCGAAACCCGGCGGGTGGTCGCCAACATGGCATCATTCGGCACTGACGTCACGGTCGACCCCTATACAATCTTTGCAGAGCGTTTTTACCTTGCGCTCCGCTCACCCACGAAATACCTGGTGCAGGACTGGCTGATCAGCGTACCCGGTTCGCGCCTCAGGGGAGAAACCTCCCCGCCCGATGGCCACTGGATTCTGGCAGGTATCGGCCGGTTCGGTTCACGCATGGCGGCAAAACTGGATGAAGCCGGTGTCCCTTTCACGGTGATCGATGTCCATCCGGACCGGGTTGACAGCCGCCCGGGCTCGGTGCTGGGACGCGGAACCGAAGCGCAAACCCTGCTGCAGGCGGGAATCAGGAATGGATGCGGAATCATTGCAGGCACCGGTGACGACGTGGACAACCTCTCGATCATCATGACTGCACTGGAGTTGAACCCTGACCTGTTTGTGGTAGCGCGCCAGGAGAACCCTCAGAACGACGAATTGTTTGATGCCTCAGGTGCACACCTGGTGGCGCGCCGCAGCTTGATTGTAGCCCGCAGAATTCTTTTTATGGCCACCACGCCGTTGCTTTCGGTTTTCATCGATCATCTGATAAAGCACGACGATCAGTTCGCGATCAGGGTTGAGAAACGCCTGGCAAATGTGCTCAAGGGCAGATCACCCAGCCTGTGGACGGTCAACCTGGTAGGCGCCTGGTCGGAGAGCCTGCGAGCCGCCGAAAAAGAAAACGTGCCCATCCTGCTGAAACACGTCACTCAGCACGCGCGAACTCCGGAGGCCGAGGACTTGCCCTGCATTTGCCTGCTGATTGAAAGAGGCGATAAACGCCTGTTTCTGCCCGGATCCGGCAAGGAATTGAGGCAAGGCGACGCACTGCTGTTTGCCGGCCGTGAAAGCGCGCGCCGCGAAATGCTGTTCGCCCTTCGCGAGCCAACAGCGCTGGTGAGCCTGGCTTCCGGGCGGTTGCAGCCGCGCGGGGCTGTCATGCGCATGCTGGCGCGCAGGCGGGCGAATGAAAAAACCGGCTAGTCGAAGCTGAACTGATCAGCATCCTGCTGGAACGGAAACTGCGTGCGAACTTCCTCGAGTTGCTGCCCGTCGAGTTTAACGATACGGCAGGACTCTTCGTCATCCAATTGCGCCACGCTGGCGCCCATGGGGTCGTGCACTACGCTGCTGCCCGGGTAATGCAAACCGTTGCCATCGTCACCCACCCGGTTGACCGCCACGACCCATGACTGGTTTTCGATGGCCCTGGCCTCGAGCAAAGAAGACCAGTGATGAACTCTTTTGGCCGGCCAGTTGGCCACCAGCAGCATGAGGTCATAGTCGTTACGGTTACGACACCAGGCGGGAAACCTCAGGTCATAACAAACCTGCAGATTGATTCGCCAGCCAAGATAATCGACGATGACGCGTTCTGATCCCGCCGTATAACGACGGTTTTCACCGCCAAACGCAAACAGGTGACGCTTGTCGTAGTACCTGAGCGCACCGTCCGGAGCCACAAAAATCATTCGGTTGAATCGTTGGCCGTTTTCGACGATCACCGCACTTCCCGTGACGGCGCAATCATTCAGGCCAGCCATCTCCCGCATCCAGTCTACGGTTGGTCCACTCATGTCTTCGTCAGGGAGATCGCTGTCGCCCAGGAATCCGGTGGTAAAGGTTTCCGGAAAAACGGCGATATCGAAATGCCCTTCAACCTGTGCCAGCAGAGTCTGCAGGTGTTCGCGGTTACGTGAAGGATCTTTCCAGCCCAGCTGCGCCTGAACCAGTAATACATTCAAATCAGTCATGGCTTCCATTCTATGTGGCTAGAGGACAAACAGGTAGTCCTGCCCCTCGGTTTTTCCGTGTTGGCTCATGAAGGCTCGGATTTTTGGCCGGGCGCCAGCGGAGCCTACAGCAACCAGGACGAAGAACTGCCCGAGGCTGACGATTTCATCCAGAGGCCATACCGGTAAACCCCTTTTCTGCCCTCCGATCCGGCGGGGATGAACTTCCAGGAAGCCTTCGACAGCGCCGCCTGCGGCAAGTAATTCGTCATGCATCATTTGCCCTCCCGGCCCGGCCCCCCAAATCACGACCGGTTTTCCTTCGGGTAAACGCCCGTTCACCAGGTAGTGAGCCTTGGCGGCCTGGAAGTTCTTGCTCGAATATCGGGGATCGGTACGGGTCAGCCGGTCGGAATGTTCGCGCCAGCGCAACAGGCAACCACGGGGTTTACCCATCTTCATACCGGCAGCATCGGCACGCAGGTACAGGTCATAGTCTTCAGGCCAGGGCGGGTCCGCAAAGCCCCCGAGACGGCGGATTGCCTCTGAACGAAACATGGCGGAAGGATTGGGGATCGGACTTTCAACAAACAGCTCCCGCGAAATGACTTCCGGCGTGCGACAGCTGTTCAGCCAGGCCTGGTATCGCTGGTTACCGCCGGCAATCTCCTGATCACTGAAGATTTCAACGCAGGTCCCGCAAATGTCTGTTTCGCTATGGGCTTCCAGGTAATCAAGCTGTCGTTCCAGCCGCTGAGGGAGCGCAATGTCGTCTGCATCCATGCGGGCAATGAATTTCCCCCGCGCACGGGCGAGGCCGGCGTTGAATGCAGGGCTGACACCCCGGTCGCGGCTCTCCAGAATGGTCAAGCGATCGTCGGTAGAAGGCAGTTGCCGAATGGCGCCATCTGAGCTGTGGTCATTCACCAGCAGCAGTTCAAGTTCAGGCAGTGACTGGTCGAGGATGCTTTGTACCGCTGCAGCCAGGAAGTCTCCGCCATCACGCACCGGCATAATGACGGAAACCAGCGGCTCCATCCGGCTTTCTAGGCTTCCGGTCTCATGTAAGGGAACAGCAAAACGTCACGAATCGAGGGTGAATCCGTGAAAATCATGACCAGGCGGTCGATACCGATACCTTCACCAGCGGTGGGTGGCATGCCATATTCCAGGGCCCGGATATAATCGGCGTCGTAGTGCATCGCCTCCAGGTCTCCGGCATCCTTGTTTTCCACCTGCGCGCGGAATCGGTCAGCCTGGTCTTCGGGGTCATTCAACTCGGAAAATCCGTTGGCGATCTCGCGGCCGCAGACAAACAGTTCAAAGCGGTCCGTTACGTCGGGATTCTCGTCGTTACGGCGCGAAAGCGGCGAGACTTCTGTCGGGTACTGGGTGATGAAAGTCGGCTGGATGAGATGCTCTTCAACGGTAGCTTCGAATAATTCAGTCAGCAGCTTGCCCGGCCCCCAGTTTTTCTCGGTGTGAATCTCCAGCTTGTCGCAAGCGCTGTGCAATGTTGCCTCATCCCACAAATCCGCATCCGCAAGCGATGGATTGTAGCGCCGGACAGAATCTTCAACGCTGAGGCGCTCAAAGGGCCCGCCCAGGTTGATCTCATCTCCCTGGTAAGTCACTACGCTTCCACCGCTCACTGCTTCGGTCAACCCGGCCAGCATGCTTTCAGTGAGGTCCATCAGGTCGATGTAATCCGCGTATGCCCAGTAAAATTCCAGCATCGTGAATTCCGGGTTGTGTCGTGTTGAAACACCCTCGTTGCGGAAATTCCGGTTGACTTCATAGACGCGACCCAGGCCACCAACAATCAGTCGTTTCAGATACAACTCCGGCGCCACCCGCAGGAACATCTGCAGGTCCAGCGCATTATGGTGCGTTATAAACGGTCTGGCTGTCGCGCCACCGGGAATCGGATGCATCATCGGCGTTTCGACTTCGAGGAAATCCCGCTCCGGTGCTTCCATGAACGCGCGGATGTACGAAATAATTTTCGAGCGGGTTCGAAAAACGGCACGGGACTCATCGTTCATGATCAGGTCCACGTAGCGCTGGCGGTACCTGGCCTCTGTATCCGTCAGTCCGTGAAATTTTTCCGGCAGAGGCCGCAGCGACTTAGTCAACAACCGCAAGGCGGACACACGAATCGACAATTCGCCTTTTTGCGTCCGCATGATCTTCCCCTGCGCCCCGATGATGTCGCCAATGTCCCAGTGTTTGAACTGCTGGAACAGCCCTTCTTCGAGGCTGTCGCGTTGTATCATGAGCTGGATGTCTCCACCCCGGTCCTGCAACTTCACAAAAGCGATTTTTCCCATCACACGCTTGGCCATCATGCGGCCGGCCACGGAAAATTCCTCTTCAACCGCGGCCAGTTGCTCCGCGTCACAGTCATCGAAGCGCGTGTGCAACTGGAAGCTGGTCGTGTCTTTCCTGAAATCATTGGGATAGGCCTGGCCATCTGCCCGCATCGCACCCAGCTTGGCGCGCCGCTCTGCGATCAGGCGATTTTCATCCCATTCAGTTTGCGAAGAAGTTTTCTGGTCATTCATGTCTGGTTACTCTCTACAGTCCCTGCTTCAACGAGGCTTCAACAAACGGATCGAGGTCGCCGTCGAGCACGCCCTGGGTGTTACCCACCTCGACACCGGTCCGCAAATCCTTGATCCTGGACTGGTCCAGCACGTAAGAACGTATCTGGCTGCCCCAGCCGATGTCGGACTTGGAGTCCTCGAGTTTCTGGTGCTCTTCCGTTCGCTTTTGCATTTCATGCTCATACAGTCGCGCGCGCAACTGTTTCATGGCGTGGTCCCGGTTTTTGTGCTGCGAGCGGTCATTCTGGCATTGAACCACGATCCCCGTGGGCACGTGAGTCATGCGCACTGCTGAATCCGTTGTATTGACGTGCTGTCCACCCGCACCGGAAGCGCGGTAAACATCCACGCGGATATCAGCCGGGTTGAGTTCAATGTCAATGTTGTCGTCCACTTCCGGCGACACGAACACGGCTGCAAAGGAAGTATGCCGCCGGTTGCCTGAATCGAACGGTGACTTCCTCACCAGGCGGTGCACGCCGGTTTCGGTGCGGCACCAGCCATACGCATAGTCACCCGTGATGTGTATCGTTGCACTCTTGATGCCCGCCACGTCGCCTGTCGAGACTTCCACCAGGTCAGATTTCCAGCCACGACGTTCCGCCCAACGCAGGTACATGCGCAACAGCATCTCCGCCCAGTCCTGGGCCTCGGTTCCGCCGGAGCCTGCCTGGATATCCAGAAAACAGGGACTGGGGTCCATTTCACCGGCAAACATCCGCTGAAATTCGAGGCGTTCAACTTTCTCCTGCATGTGTGCCAGGTCACCGCTGACGGATTCGACGATTTCCTCGTCGCCTTCTTCAATGGCCATTTCGAGCATTTCACCGGCATCCGCCAGGCCGTTACCCAGCTCATCCAGCGTCGCTACGACGGTTTCAAGGCGGGAACGTTCCCGGCCAAGCTCCTGGGCCCGGTCCGGTTCATTCCAGATATCGGGGTTCTCCAGCTCTCGGCTTACTTCTTCCAGGCGGTCTCGTTTTTGAGCATAGTCAAAGATACCCCCTAAGCGCTTCGGATCGGCGCAGAAGGTCTTCAATCAAATTGGTTTGCGGGTTGGTTTCCACTTCGATAAATCCGGTGAAATTGAAGGGCTGCATTCTACACAATGGCTTAATCGTTGTGTTAAATTAGTTTGCTTATCACGATGAGGGAATCCCGATGAAAAAAAGACCCGCCATTTTTCTTTTGAGCTTACTTGCAGCGATGTTTCTCCTGTTGCCTGCCGCTTCCATGGCTCAGGACTCGCCGCCGCCACTGGCCGAAATGTGGTTGGTTACACCCAAGGCCGGTCATGGGTCTGAATTCAACGAGGCACTCACCAAGCACATGAATTTCCGTTCCGAGAATGGTGACCCTCGCAATTGGGAGGCCTACACCCCCCTGCTTGGCGAAAAACTGAACCAGGTAGCGATCCGTTTTTGTTGTTTCAACTGGGCTGATGTAGACGCCTATCGTGCCTGGAGCCAAAGCAACAAAAAAATCGGCGAACACTTTGAAAAACATGTAGCGCCCCACGCCGAGCACTGGGCCCATTACTTCGAAACCATGGACTGGGATGATTCGCATTGGGCGGACAGCGCGGGTGACGCAACCCTTTTTGCAATTACCGAATTCCACATCAAGCCCGGACATGACGCCGATTTCAAAGCTGCTCGAAACCAGCTTCTGCAGATCGCCCTGAACCAGGGCTGGGCATCCGACGATCGCTCCTGGCTCTGGTCTACCACCATCGGCGGCTCTCCCCGGGAAAGCATCATCATTCCGCATCAAAACTTTGCCAGTATGGATAGGGAAGAAGACAGTTTTTCACGCTTCCTGTCAGAGAAAATGGGCGAAGAAGCGGCCGCCGCGCTGTTAAGAAAATTCACCGGTTCGACTTCAGGTTCCACTTTCCAGATCTGGGAACATCAGAAAGAAATGTCCATGGAAAGCGGCGACTGAATTCTCGCGTTTGTTTAGATAATTTCAGAAGCCGCGGTACTTTAGCCGCGGCTTTTTTTTGATCCCGGAGCAGCACATTGAGCGATTTAACCCACTTCAGGCAGGACATCAGATCCTGGCTTGAACAGAATTGTCCCGAAGCCATGCGCTCGCCCTACCGTTCTGAAGCCGATGTGTGCTGGGGCGGAAGGGGTTTCAGGTTTCAGAGCAACGACCAGCAATCCTGGCTGAATCGCATGGCGGAGAGAGGCTGGACCGCGCCCGCCTGGCCAACAGAGTATGGCGGGGGCGGTCTGGGCCGGGCCCAGGTCAAGGTGCTGAATGAAGAAATGGCGCGCATACACGCACGCCCTCCCCTGCTGAGTTTTGGTATTTCGATGCTGGGTCCGGCGCTGTTGAAATTCGGATCGGAGGAACTGAAGCAACAGCACCTTCCACCCATTGTTCGGGGTGAAATACGCTGGGCACAAGGTTACAGTGAGCCGAATGCCGGCTCCGACCTGGCCAGCCTGTCCGCACGGTGCGAAGATCACGGCGACCACTACCTGTTGAACGGCTCAAAAATCTGGACATCTTACGGAGACCTGGCTGACTGGATGTTTTGCCTGGTACGAACTGATTTTGAGGCCAAAAAACACGAAGGAATCAGCTTCGTTATGTTCGACATGGCCACGCCCGGGGTATCCACCCGCCCCATCCGCCTCATCAGCGGCAAGTCTCCCTTCACCGAGACCCTGTTCGAAAACGTGCGGGTTGAAAAGAACCAGGTCATCGGTGAGGTCAACCAGGGCTGGACCGTTGCCAAGTATCTGTTGACCCACGAACGCGAAATGATTGCTTCCAGTGGCCTCTCCAGTTCCGGCTCTGAACCTGTTGGCAGAACCGCGGCCCAGGCACTGGGCACAGAAAACGGCAGACTGCGTAATGCCATGCTCAGAGCCGAAATTGCCCACTTCGAAATGGATGAACGCGCCCTGGAACTCACCATTGAGCGGGCAAGGGACGAGGTCAAGGCTGGCGTCAGCCTGGGCGCCGCCTCATCGATGTTCAAGTACTACGGCACCGAGCTGAACAAGCGCAGGTATGAATTGCTGATGTCCATTCACGGTCACGAAGCCCTGGCCTGGGAAGGTGAAGCAAGCCAGGACGGGCACCTGGCAAAAGCCTGGCTGCGCAGCAAGGGCAATTCAATCGAGGGAGGCACGTCGGAAATTCAGCTCAACATCGTTGCCAAGCGAATCCTTGGTCTGCCCGGTTAGGAAGGAAACGACTCATGGCACTGGTACTGAATGATGAACAATTGATGCTCAGGGACGCCGCCCGCCATTTCCTCGCGGACCGGGCTCCCGTCAGCCATTTACGGGAACTCCGGGAACTCCGGGACCCGGATGGCTTTTCAAGGGCGCTCTGGAATGAATTTGTCGAAATGGGGTGGACAGGCATTCTCGTGCCCGAGGAATACGGCGGACTGGATTATGGCTACACGGGAATGGGGCTCATCCTTGAAGAATGTGGCCGCAACCTGACTCCGAGCCCGTTACTGAGCACTTCGCTGGTGGGCGTGGCCTCCCTGGTGCTGGCTGGGTCTCCGGATCAACGCGAATCGGTTCTGCCAGCTGTTGTAAGCGGACAACATCTGCTGGCGCTTGCATGCGATGAAGGATGTGGCCATGGACCTGAACCCGTTGAGTGCGCGGCCGAAATGCAAGCGGGAAGATACATTCTCAATGGCAGGAAAACCGCGGTGGTGGACGGGCACGTGGCTCATACGTTCATCGTCAGCGCCCGGACAGGCAGCGGCGTCTCCCTGTTCCTGGTGCCGGCGGACGCGCCTGGCGTGACCGCAGAGCGATACGCTGTGCTGGATACTCATGCCGCAGCAACGGTCGAATTCAACCAGGTCGACCTGGGCCAGGGACAACTGCTGGGAACCCCACACGAGGCGCAGCCACAACTGGATCAAATCCTCGATGTGGCGCGCATCGGGGTCGCAGCTGAAATGCTGGGTATTGCCCAGGAAGCCTTTGAACAGACCGTCGACTACCTGAAGCAGCGCAAGCAGTTTGGTGTCCTGATCGGGAATTTCCAGGCCCTGCAACACCGGGCGGCGCTGTTGTTCGGAGAATTGGAACTGTGCAAGTCACTGGTGCTCAAAGCACTGCATTCGCTCGACGAGGGCGGTGATGGCCTGGCCGAACTGGCAAGCCTGACCAAGGCAAAACTGGGTGAAGTGACTCAACTGGCGACTGCCGAGGCCATCCAGATGCACGGTGGCATAGGCATGACGGATGACTTCGACATCGGTTTTTTCATCAAGCGATACCGGATTCTTGAATCCCTTTACGGAGACCGTAACTTCCACCTTGACCGATTTGCCAGCTTGCGTGGCTATTGAAGGAACAGCAAATGAATCTTGGAATGTCAGACCGCGTTCAGCCCCTGGTTGAAGCCGCGCAAAAATTTATCACTGAGCATGTCGAACCCGTTGACCAGGAGTTTCTCGAGGAGGTCAGCAAGGGAGACCGGTGGAAGCTGACCACCCGGCAGAAAGAAATTCTCGATCAATTAAAAGCAGCGGCGCGCGAACGCGGCTTGTGGAATTTCTGGTTGACCGACAGTGACCGGGGCTATGGGCTGTCCACGGTCGAATACGCCTACCTTGCCGAGGAAACCGGCCGTTCCCATCTTGCTGCGGAAGCGTTCAATTGCAGCGCGCCGGACACGGGAAACATGGAGGTCCTGGAACGCTATGGCAGCAGTGAGCAGAAAACAGAATGGCTGGAACCACTCCTGAGTGGGGAGATCCGTTCCGCTTATGCCATGACGGAACCGGACGTCGCCTCTTCGGATGCGACCAATATATCAACTTCGGCGGAGTTGGAAGACAATCACTGGGTCATCAATGGCGAAAAGTCATACATTTCCGGAGCCGGTGACGAGCGCTGCAAAATACTCATCGTGATGGCCCTCACCAACCCCGAAAATGCCCGGCATCAGCAACATTCCCAAATCCTCGTTCCGATGGACACCCCCGGCGTCGAGGTCACCCGTGGATTGAATGTCTTCAGCATGGATGACGCGCCGCATGGCCATATGCAGATGACCTTTACCGATGTTCGCGTACCCGGGGATAACGTCATTCTGGGTCCGGGGCGCGGGTTCGAGATCGCGCAGGGCCGACTGGGTCCGGGACGGGTGCACCATTGCATGCGTGCCATCGGCATGGCGGAAAAAGCGCTGGAACTCATGTGCAAAAGATCCGTCAGCAGGAAGGCCTTTGGCCGTCACCTGGCCAAGCTGGGCGGTAATTACGACGTCATCGCCAATGCCAGGATGAACATCGACATGGCACGCCTGCTGACGCTCAGAACCGCCTGGGTCATCGACACCCAGGGCGTCGAAGAAGCGCATTGGTGGATTTCCAAAATCAAGTCCGTCGTTCCCAACATCGCGCTGAAAGTCATTGACGACTCAATCCAGATGCACGGTGCATTCGGGCTTTCGCAGGATTTTCCGCTGGCCACGATGTACATGAACGCACGAACACTCAGGTTGGCCGATGGGCCCGACGAAGTTCACCGGATGGTTGTCGCCAGGAAGGAACTTCGACCCTACTTGCAGTAATTCGGTATACCGGAGGGTAAGAGAATCAATGAAGGCGGAAGAACTCAAATCGCTGATTGGCCAGGAGGGCAAGCCCTCTTCCTGGTTCGAGATTACGCAGGACCGGATCGACCGGTTTGCTGATGCAACCAATGATCACCAGTTTATTCACGTGAACCCGGAAAAGGCGGCTCTCACGCCTTTTGGCGGGACCATTGCCCATGGATACCTGACGCTGTCGCTGATTCCGGCATTGGTCTCCGAAACGTCACCTGATATCGAAGGCGTTACCATGGGTATCAATTACGGCATGGACAAGCTTCGCTTCATTCAGCCCGTCAAAACAGGTAGCCGTGTCAGGACAAGACAGAAGCTTTTAAAGGCCGTCGAGCGCAAGCCGGGTCACTGGATGATCAAGTCCCAGGTAACCATGGACATTGAAAACGAAGAAAAGCCCGCGCTAATTGCTGAAACCATCTCGATAATCGTTGTGAACTAGTTACTGTATCTAATTGTTATATAGGGTATATAAATGAAAATCAGACTGGACAATCAAGTGGCGATCGTGACCGGCGCCGGCCAGGGACTGGGCCGCTCCCACGCGCTGGCTCTTGCGTCTCGCGGAGCCCGCGTCATCGTTAATGATCTCGGCAGGAACGAAGTGGTCGACGAAATCATCGCCGCCGGGGGCACTGCCCTGGCCAACACGGCAGACGTTGCAGACTGGCAGCAGGTGCAGGACATGGTGAAGCAGGCCATGGATGCCTGGGGACACGTCGATATCCTGGTCAATAATGCCGGCATCCTGCGTGACAAGTCTTTTTTGAAAATGCCGATGGAGGATTTCCGGCGCGTTGTGGACGTACATCTCATTGGATCAGCTAACTGCGCGCGTGCGGTCTGGGAGATCATGCGGGATCAGGCCTATGGCCGCATTGTTTTCACCAGCTCCAGTTCTGGCCTGTACGGCAACTTCGGTCAGGCCAATTACGGTGCGGCGAAGATGGCCATGCTGGGATTGATGAATACACTCCACCTGGAGGGCGCCAAGTACAACATCCATGTCAATTGCCTTGCACCTGTTGCCGGCACGGCCATGACAGATGGGTTGCTGCCTGAGCCGGTGTTCCGGTTGCTGACGCCGGAATCGGTGAGTCATGGCGTGGTTTTCCTCTGCAGTGAGCAGGCGCCCAGCCGGAAGGTTCTGGCTGCAGGCGGTGGCAGTTTTGCGATCTACAAGGGATTTGAAACGCGCGGAGTCAACCTCCTTGGAGACTCACTCAGCCCGGAAGGCGTTGCAGATGCATGGACCGAAATCTGTGACGAAAGCCGGATGCGTGAACTGAAAGCCGGTTTCGAGCAGACAGAAAAATTTGCCAGACAGGGCGCCGTGGCTGCCGGAATCGATCTTTCATCGTGAAGGCTCTGGTTTGCAGGGAGTTTGGTACCGCAGACAAACTCGCGCTCGATGAACGGAACGACCCGGTTCCATCCAGGGGCGAAGTTCTTGTCGATATCAAGGCCGCAGGAATCAACTTTCCCGATTTGCTGGTTATAAGCGGTCAGTACCAGGTAAAGACCGCGCCGCCTTTCGTGCCCGGCAGCGAGGCTTCCGGCGTTGTAGCTGCGACCGGTGAAGGCGTGACCCGGTTCAAACCGGGCGACCGCGTGATCATAACCCCTACGCTGGGGGCCTTTGCTGAAAAATGTCTCGCTTCCGAGAACCATTGCATGCATTTACCCGAAAACATGACGTTCGAGCAGGGCGCCGGTTTCACTGTGACTTATGCAACCTCCTATCACGCCTTGCGCCAGTGCACTGAACTCAGGAAAGGCGAGACCGTGCTGGTTCTGGGCGCGGCAGGCGGCGTGGGAACCACGGCGGTCGAAATAGCCAAAGCATTCGGAGCAAGGGTCATCGCGGCAGCCAGCAGCGACGAAAAACTTGCCTTTGCCCGGGAAACCGGTGCCGACGAAGGCATCAATTATTCAACGACGCCTTTACGCGAAGCAGTAAAGTCCCTGACCGACGGCAAGGGCGTGGACGTGGTCTACGACCCCGTCGGCGGCGACCTGGCGCTGCAGGCATTTCGATCGCTTGCCTGGCAGGGGCGCTACCTGGTGATCGGTTTCGCCAGCGGCGACATCCCCGCGTTCCCGGCCAATATTGCTTTGCTGAAAGAGGCGCGGATCACAGGCGTCTGGTGGGGCACATGGGGCAAACACAATCCGGATACGCTGCGGCAGAACCTGGACGAGTTGACCGAAATGATTCAACGCGGCGACCTGAAGCCCCGCGTCACCGGAACGTACCCGGTGGAGCGTTACGTCGATGCCTTCGCAGCGGTTTCCGAGCGGCGCGCCCAGGGCAAAGTGGTGCTGACTTTTGGATAGACCTGAAAATAACAGTGGCGCATGGATTCAGTAACATTCCCGGACCGTGAACAGCTTTGGCGGCAGATTAAATCCGGCGAGGCCGGCGCATGGGACATCGTCATTATTGGAGGGGGAATCACCGGCGCGGGGATTCTGAGGGAAGCCGTGCGAAATGGCTTCAGAAGCCTGCTGATCGAACAGCGCGATTTCGCCTGGGGCTCATCTAGCCGGTCTTCGAAGATGGTCCATGGCGGCATACGCTATCTCGCTGCCGGCAATATTTCCCTCACCCGTCACGCACTCAGGGAACGGGAAAACCTGATCAGCCAGGCACCCAGGCTGGTGGAGAGGCTGGGGTATTACTTTCCGTTGTACCGGGGACGTTTCCCGCCCCGAATCGCTGCCGGTCTCCTGTTCTGGCTGTATGACCGCCTCGCGGGCATTCGCGACCACCGCAGGATCAGTAATGCTCAACTGACGGAAACGTTCCGGGAACTCGATACGAGCCCTCTCAACGGGGCTTACTACTACACCGATGCAGTGACCGACGATGCCCGTCTGACGCTTCGGGTGTTGCAGGAATCGGTCCGCCAGGGTGGCGTCATCAGAAACTACACACGCGCTAACAGTCTGTTAAAAAATGGCGACCGGGTGACAGGCGCCCTGGTGGAAGACAGGGAGTCGGGCGAAGAATTTGAGCTGGAAGCAAGCGTAGTCATCAATGCCACCGGGGCCTGGGCCGACCGCCTCGGGAATGCCGCGACGGCGGGTATGAAAATTCGGCCTCAGCGAGGCAGTCACCTGATCCTGTCGGCCGACCGCTATCCGGTCAGTCACGCCATTTTCATACTTCATCCCCATGACGGCCGAAGGGTTTTCATTTATCCCTGGGAAGGGAGAACCGTGGTGGGTACGACGGATATCTTCCATGACCGGAACCTCGATAACGCGGCCAGCATGACCCCGGATGAACTGACTTACCTGTTGCAGGCAGCGGCCCAACTGTTCCCCCGCACACCACCTGGTAAAGAGGATGTCATCTCCAGCTGGTCAGGCGTCCGGCCGATTATCACATCCGGCAAATCAAGGAACCCTTCGAAAGCGAGCCGGGAACACCAGGTCTGGGCTGAGCCGGGCCTGGTCAGCTGCAGTGGGGGCAAATTAACGACCTTTCATTACATGGCGCTGGATGTGATTGACAAGGCCCGGTCTTTCCTGCCGGATTCGCCCAAACCATCGGATACCCGAATTTTCGCAGCGCCCGGGTATTCCGGAGAGGACGTTCTCCCAACGGAACCGGACCGAGGTGAGCGTTTGTTGGGCCGTTATGGCGATGATGCGGTCCAGCTCATCGCCCAGGCGCCCAAAATAGAGCGCGACAAGATCACCGGGACCAATACCTGCCTGGCCCAGGTTCGATGGTCGCTCCAGCACGAGTCCGTCGTGCACCTCGACGACCTGATGTTGCGCCGAACCCGCCTGGGCCTGCTGCTTGCGCAAGGTGGCGGGCAACTGCTGGACGATATTGAACCGATGACCCGTGCATTGTGTGGCTGGTCGGAAAGCCGCTGGCTTGACGAAAAAGACCGCTACCGTGACATCATCGGCACGTATTACACGGTTCCCTGATCAGGCGTCAATCAACCGTTGACAGTGCTCGCCGAGATTTTGAACCGCCTGGCCGAAACCCGCGAAACGCTGATCGCTGGTCTGTCCGTTGAAATAGCGATAGTAGATCTGCTGCAATATCACCGCCACGCGCCAATAACCGCAGACCAGGTAGAAGTCGAACGCTGACGTGTCCATTCCGGTTCTTTCCGTGTATAGGGCCAGAATCTCATCTCGCGTCAACATGCCGGGCGCCATCGACGGCTGCATCGACAGGCCCCGCAATTCCGCGGGATCGTCTTCCTGCATCCAGTAAGCCAGCGAATTACCCAGATCCATCAATGGATCACCCAGTGCGGAAATCTCCCAGTCCAGCACAGCCAGGATGTCATGAGGTGCGTCATGAGCCAGGATCACATTGTCGATCCGGTAGTCACCGTGCAGAATCGAGTGCCGGTCACTTTCTGCGGGCATTCGGGAGACCAGCCAGTCCTGAACGGCGGAAAACCGGTCGACATCCGGCGTGACAACCTTCTCATATCGCGCGTTCCAACCCAGCACCTGGCGTTCGACATAGCCCTCAGCCCGGCCGAAGTCTGCAAGCCCCGCCGCAACGCAGTCCACCTGGTGCAATTCGATCAGTTTTTCCCAGAACTGGACGCAAAACCTGCGGCAGCCCGCCTGGTCCAGGTTCCACTCCGGCGGCAAAACCTGCTTGATCACTGCCCCTTCAACCTTGCGCATGACATAGAATTCGGAGCCGATCACCGACTCATCATCGCTGTAATAAAGGGTTTCCGGAACGGCGGAGTAAACGGGTTTCAGGCCGGTCATGATCCGGTATTCGCGAATCATGCTATGTGCTGACCTGGCTTTTGTTCCAAACGGTGGTCTGCGCACCACGAGATCATCCGTGGCGTACTGCAGGCGATAAGTCAGGTTGGAGTTTCCTCCTGGAAACTGGCTGACAAGCGGGTCACCCCCA
>Ga0316193_10000079_pt1 | contig 47356 bp, 39 predicted proteins | sample MerIslsedime2_MG_FD_207735 | JGI IMG/M metagenome (GOLD analysis project Ga0316193, IMG submission 207735) | Coastal sediment microbial communities from Maine, United States - Merrow Island sediment 2 | ecosystem: Environmental > Aquatic > Marine > Coastal > Sediment | place: USA: Maine... | reverse complement strand
GCGGATTCCTCGAACGAATCGACGATCACCACCACTCGGTTGGCCACTGCTCCCGTTGCGGTACCGTTGTTGAGCCCATGCTTTCGCTGCAGTGGTTCGTCAAGGTGAAGCCGCTGACAATCCCCGCCATCGAGTCGGTGAAAGAGGGTCGCACCCGGTTCACGCCCAAGCGGTGGGAGAACAACTACTTCCACTGGATGGAGAACCTGCGCGATTGGTGCATCAGCCGGCAGCTCTGGTGGGGACATCCGATCCCGGCCTGGTACTGCGACGACTGTGATGCCGTCGTCGTCTCAGAGGAGGACCCAACGAACTGCACGGCCTGTGGTGGATCTTCCCTCACGCAGGACGAAGACGTGCTCGACACGTGGTTCTCTTCGCAGCTGTGGCCGTTCTCGACCATGGGGTGGCCGGAGCAGACCGACGACCTCGCGACGTACTACCCGACGACGGTGCTCGTCACCGGATTCGACATCATCTACTTCTGGGTCGCCCGCATGATGATGATGGGTATCCATTTCACGGGCTCCGAGCCGTTCGCCGACATTGCGATTCACGGACTCATCCGGACGGCCGACGGCCGGAAGATGTCGAAGTCGTCCGGCAACGCCCTCGACCCGCTGGTGCTCGTCGACAAGTACGGAGCGGATCCGCTTCGGCTTGCGCTCATCCAAGCGGCTGCGCCCGGCCATGACGTTCCGTTTGACGAGGCATGGGTCGATGCAACTCGGCGTTTCGGGAACAAACTCTGGAATGCGCTTCGTTTCGCCGTTGAGCACATGGAGATCCGCGATGTGCCATCGGACGCTGGGTATCCGGATGAACCGGGGCCGGAGGACGCCTGGATCCTGCAACGGCTGGGGGAAGTCACGGCCGAGTTCGATCGACTCTTCGACCAGTACCGCTTCTCCGATGCCTACGGCCTCCTCTACAACTTCGCGTGGGCCGAAGTGTTCGACTGGTACCTCGAGATGGCAAAGACGGCATTGCGGGACGAAGATCGCGCTCCGGTGACGCGCACCACGCTCGGCGTGGTGCTCCGCGATCTCCTGAAGCTGTTCCACCCGGCGATTCCGTTCCTCACCGAAGAGCTCTGGAGCCAACTCGGCGACGGCAGTCTGCTGATCGCCGCTTCGTGGCCGGAACCCTCCCTCGTTGAGGGCCCACTGAGCATGGCGACGCTGCAAGATCTTGTTGTGCGGCTTCGTCGGTTCCGATCCGAACATCAGATCAGCCCCAAGACTCCGATCGAGGTCACGGTGCATGATCCAGACGCCGTGGCCGAAGACTGGTGGGCCGAGCACCTTGCCGCGCTCACGGGGTGCACGATCAGGTACGGCGCCCCGCTCGAAGGGAACGCGGTCAGCCGCGTCATTGCCGGTCCGGTTCAGGCGTTCATTCCGCTTGAGGGACTCGTCGACGTCGAAGCCGAGCGGGACCGGCTGAAGAAGGCGCTTGCCGACAGTGAAGCCGACCTCGAGCGCTCCCGATCCAAGCTGGCGAACCCGAACTTCCGGGACCGCGCACCGGCAGATGTTGTTGCAGGCGAAGAAGCCAAGGTGGCTACAGGCGAGGAGCGTTCGACGAAGCTGTTGGCGCAACTCGAAGAGCTGCGCTGACGTGGATCAATCCATTCCCAACATCGAGACTCGCGAGGATGCCGAGGCGTTCCTCGACGACCGGATCGGGCTCGGAGTGAAACCCGGACTCGAGCGGATCACCGGACTCGTTGGCCTCATGGGCGATCCACACCTTGACTATCCCGTGATCCAGGTTGCAGGCACAAACGGCAAGACCACCGTGACGCGTCTGATTGCCGACATTCTCGGGGCGCACGGAATCCGAACGGGGACCTTCACCTCACCTCATCTGCACCGTGTCGAGGAGCGCTTCTCGGTGGATGGCATGCCGGTTACGGCAGAAGAATTCACCCAGGCCATCGCCGACATTGCATGGTTCGTCGAGGAATACGAACGTCGGTCGGGGAGCGGGGTCACCTATTTCGAAGTTACGGCGGCCCTCGCATTCTCGGTGTTCGCGGGTGTGGCGCTCGACGTGGCAGTCGTAGAAGTGGGCATGGGCGGTCGCTGGGATGCAACCAGCGTCGTGGATGCCAACGTTGCCGTCATCACCGGAATCGCTCTCGATCACGTCGAATTCCTCGGGGGGACGGTCGGCGAGATCGCCGGTGAGAAGGCGGCGATCGTCGGCGAGTCGTCAACGGTGGTCACGGGCCCGCTTCCTGCGGCCGCCGAAGGCGCTATCACGGCACGAGTCGAGGAGGCGCAGGCAAAGTGGTACCGCAGCGGGGACGGGTTCGCGGTCGCCGACGCAACCATCGCCGTCGGCGGGTGGGTGGTGGACATCGACGGCATCTACGGGTCCTATACCGACCTCTACCTTCCGCTCCACGGACGGCACCAGGTTGACAACCTGGCAACGGCGATAGCGACGGCCGAAGTGTTCGTTGGGCGCGCCCTCGACACCGATGCACTCCGAACGGCGCTCGGAGCAACCGCGCAACCCGGCCGGATCGAGGTGGTGCACCATCGCCCGCTCGTGGTCGTCGACGGAGCCCACAATGCGCAGGGCATCGAGGGTCTCGCGGCCACGCTCGAGGATGAGTTCCCAGACACCAAGTGGCAGATCGTCGCCGGCATGCGCGGCCGCAGGTCACCGGGCGAGATCCTCGAACCGCTCGGCAGCCTTGCATCGCACCTGTGGGCGACCGCCCCCGACGATCCAGGGGCCATCGACCCTGAGGAGATCGCGTCCTCTGCTCATTTGGCCCTCGGTTGTGAAACCACCGTTGTTGCGGCCGTTCCCGAGGCGGTATCGGCGGCCATGGAAGCGGCGGGACCTGGTGGTTCCGTTGTTGTCACCGGATCGCTCTACGTCGCAGGCGAAGCCAGAGCGGCGCTCGTGGGAACCGAGTTCCGGCCGTCCGGGGTCCACGTTCGCTTCGAAGCGGAACCGGAGGATGAATCCGGATTGGACGACGGCGAGTGGGTCGACACCGGGGACGCCTGGACGGAAGGCGGTGGCGGGGGGTAGCCTCTCCGCTCATGGCAACCGAATCAACCTTTGTGATGGTGAAGCCGGACGGTGTGCGGCGCGGTCTGGTCGGCGAAATCATCTCCCGTTTCGAACGGAAGGGTTTGACGCTCGATCGGATGCGTATGTTGACGATCGACGTTGACTTGGCGTCCCGCCACTACGCCGAACACGTCGACAAGCCGTTCTTCGGCGAACTCGTCGAGTTCATCACCAGCGGCCCGGTCGTTGCGATGCAATGGACGGGACCCTCCGCGGTGTCCGTTTCGCGTACGCTCATGGGTCCGACGAACCCGGCCGAGGCGCCACCCGGAACAATCCGCGGCGACTACGGTCTGATCATCACAGAAAACGCCGTGCACGGATCGGATTCACCAACAAGCGCCGAACGAGAATTGGGGATCTTCTTCGGCTGATCCAGGACCGCTAGACGCTCTCGCAGGTACACTGACGGCACACTCCCAGGGAATGCTCCCATGAATAGTCTTCTCTCTTTCGCAGGCCGAGACATGGCGATCGACCTCGGCACTGCAAACACGCTGGTCTTCGTGCGCGGCCAAGGCATCGTCCTCAACGAGCCGTCGGTGGTCGCAATCAACACGCGCGACAATCGGCCACTCGAAGTCGGCATGGCCGCCAAACGGATGATCGGACGCACCCCGTCGTACATTCAAGCCATTCGCCCGCTCCGCGACGGGGTCATCGCAGACTTCGACGTCACCGAGAAGATGCTTCGGTACTTCATCGACAAAGTCCACACCGGCCGGTTTGCAGCCCGCCCCCGCATTGTCATCTGCGTCCCATCCGGGATCACCGCGGTTGAACGTCGAGCGGTCGAAGAGGCGGCCTACCACGCAGGGGCCCGCCGTGCGTACACGATCGAGGAGCCCATGGCGGCTGCGATCGGCGTCGGCCTGCCCGTCCACGAACCGACCGGATCGATGGTGGTCGACATCGGTGGCGGTACCACCGAGGTTGCGGTGATCTCGCTGGGAGGCATCGTCGTATCGAAGAGCATCCGGATCGGCGGCGACGAACTCGACGACTCGATCATCCAGTGGGTCAAGAAGGAATACAGCCTCATGCTCGGCGAACGGACCGCAGAGCAAGTGAAGATGGCCATCGGATCGGCCTGGCCGTACGCGAACGAGCCGGCCGCGGAAGTCCGCGGCCGTGACCTGATCACGGGGCTCCCAAAGACCATCGTCCTCTCCAGCCAGGAGATCAGAGAGGCGATCGAGGAGCCGGTTGAAGCGTTCATCGATGCTGTCAAGTACACCCTCGACAAGACACCACCGGAGCTGGCCGCCGATGTTATGGAACGCGGCATCGTGCTCGCAGGCGGAGGTGCGCTCCTACGCGGACTCGATCAACGGCTCGTGCACGAGACGGGGATGCCGATCGTGACGGCGGAGCGTCCGCTGCAGAGTGTTGTCCTGGGTTCGGGGGCGGTCCTGGAAGAGTTCGACGTCCTCCACGTCGTCCTCCAATCCAGTGGCCGTGTGTGACGTGGCGTCCCGCCGGAACTGATGTTTCCCTCCGGTAGACGCCTCGACCGCGCAACAGCCCTCTTCATCTCGCTGTTGGCCGTGGGATTCCTGGTAGCGACATTCGATGTGCGCGCGTCGGGCGACAGCGCGACGACGGTGTTGCGAGGTGGAGCACAGACGCTCGCAGAGCCAATCCAGAGCGGCATCGACTTCGTCGTCCGGCCGGTCGTCGGATTCGTGGACGGAATCTCGAACGTGGCGGGACTTCGCGATCAGAACGAGCGGCTCGAGGCTGAGGTCCAGAGGCTAGAAGCGCGACTCCGCGAGACGTCGGCGCTCGAACGGAGGGTCGCAGAGCTCGAGGCCATCAACGACCTTTCGCCCCCGGAAGGCCTCGCAACTGTGACGGCCCGCATCTACTCGTCGGGACCATCGACGTTCGACCAGGTCCGGTTCATCAACAAGGGATCGTCCGACGGGGTCATCGTTGGGCAAGCCGTCATTGACGAGAGCGGCCTCGTTGGCCGCGTTGATCTGGTGACCGGTTCCTCCGCCAGAGTTCGCCTCGTTACCGATCCGCTCGTGGCTATCGGGGTCCGCGTTCAGGACACGAACCAGACTGGCGCCGCGACGGGGCGAGGTGACGACATGCTCCAACTCGACATGTTTGACGCCACGGAGCCGGTGACGAAGGGTGCTGTTCTCGTCACCGACGGAAGCCGCTTCCCTCCCGGCGTAGTCGTCGGGTTCGTCCGAGAGACGAAGGAAGCGAACGTTGGGTTCACGCTGAGGACCACGGTCGACCCCGCTGCGGCATTCTCTGAGCTCGATTTCGTGAAGGTCGTGGTCGGTTGGTCGCCGCTCGACGCCGACCCGGAGACCGGCGATCCGCTCATCGATCCGCCGTCGTTCACCGATCCAGATACGGGTCCACGATGACCAGTGGCAAGATCGTCATCGCTCTCGGCCTCGTAGTGGCTGCCGTGCTTCTCGAGACCACCGTGTTCGAGCAGATTCAGCCGTTCGGATACGCCCCCGCGCTCGGGATGCTGGCGGTGATCGCAGTCGCCCGATACCTCGATCCAGAGCCTGTCTTGTTTGTTGCATTCAGTGGGGGATTCCTCGAGGACCTGCTCGGGGGTTCACCGCTCGGATTGTGGGCTAGCACCTTCACGATTGTGGCGTACATCACGCTGAAGATCCGCGATCGTGAGATCGCCGGGCCCCTCGTCGTTCTGGCCGGGGTGTTCGGCCTCACCGTCATTGGGCAATTCACCTATGCCGTGCTCGGAACACTGTTCGGACAGGGCATCATCGACCGCCCCGGCTTCATCTGGCATTTGCTCGTTCCGGCGCTCTACAACGTGATCCTTGCGTATCCGGTCTTCTGGCTCACGAGGGCCGCGATCCGGCCTCAGGAACGGACGTGGGCGACATGATCGGGACATGGAGGCTCGCAGGCGTCGGGCTCGTGATGGCGGTGATGTTGGGCGGCCTCGGCCTCCGGCTGTGGGCGATTCAGGTGACCGAGACGGAGGACTACACCGCTGAAGCCGAGCGCAATCTCGTCCGAGTGGTCGCGACTCCTGCACCGCGCGGTGACATCTACGACCGGAATGGGGAGCTGTTGGCGGGGACCAAGGCCTCATTGGCGGTGGTCGTCGATATGGCCCTCGTCGAGGACGAGTTCGCCGAAGAGCTTGCACAGCGCCTGGCCGCGTTCCTCGATGAGCCGGCCAGCAAGATCCTCGAGCGATTCGAGAGTGCCAATTCGGGTGCACAGCTGATCCTGGCCAAGGACCTCACTGAGCAGCAGGCGCTCACCCTTGTCGAGCACCGCGAAGACTTTCCCGGCGTTGCCGTGATCCCACAACCTGTCCGCGACTATCCCAACGCCGAACTCGCCGCGCAGGTGCTCGGCTACATCGGCAAACCGTCGGCCGCCGACCTCGAACGACCGGGTGTGAAGGGCACCGACGTTGTTGGGAAGGCCGGTGTCGAGCGCTACTACGACGACCAACTTCGAGGAACAGAAGGTGTGATCAAGTACCAGGTTGATGCCAACCGGTCGGTGCTTCAACGCCTAGGTGAGCAGGAGTCGGCACCGGGTGACAACCTCGTTCTCACCATCGACAGCGGGATCCAAGCCCAGCTCCAGGAGTCACTCCAAGCGGGTCTCGAAATGGCTCGTAGTCTCGAGATGACCGAACGTGTCGAGGCGCTCGAAGTCGAGAACATTCCCACCCGTTTGTTCCTCGCTCGTGAAGCAGCCCAAATCGCCGCTATCAGAGAGGCGAACGAGAGGAGGGCGGCCGCTGCCGAAACGGGTGAGGAGGCCATTGGCGACGAGGACAGCTTTGCCGTCGAGGAGGTCGGCGAGATCGATGAGGGCAACGTGCTCGGTTCGTTGTATCGGGGCCTCCCGATCGACGAAAACGGGGTGTGCGTGCCGGTGCAGCGCGTCGAGGTCGGGGTCGGGTCGCGCACCCTCCTTTCCGGTAAGACGGAGCGGACGATGCGCCTCGACGCGGTCCTCGAAAGCGGCACCCAGCGGGTGGCCGTCCTGGATGTGGACGGGGAGAGGTTCGAGGTCGAGGACGGAGACACGTTTGCGACGACGCTGCGGGTGATCGCGGTTGAACAAGATGCCTTGATCGTGTCGCATTCCGACAAGTGGTGTCCCGTCCGGGCCGTCGGCGTCGTTGAGGATCCAAACGACGGGTCGATCCTTGCAATGGCGTCCTACCCATCATTCGACCCGGGTGCGTTCGTGGACGGTCTGACCCAGAGCCAATGGGAGAGCCTCGGCACGATCAACGCGTTCACGAACTTCGCCGTCCAAGGCCAATACGCACCGGCGTCGACGTTCAAAGTGGTCTCCTACGTGCTTGCGCTTGAGGAATCGATCTACCCGCTCGACCGGCCGACCGGCGATCGGACCATCGGGGACGGGGAAACCGCATCGGACCCGGCGGCCGAGGATGGACAGACCGGGGAGGAGGTCCCGGAGGGTGAAGAGACACCTCCGACGACGCAGCCGCCCTCAGACGAGGAGCTCCAGCCGCTCACGTCCGACACCGAGCTCTACAACTGCACCGGAAGCCTGCGCTTCCGGTTCAACGATGGATCCTCACAGGTCTACCGAGACTGGAAGCGCAACGGCCACGGGCCGTTGGATCTCCACGGAGCCCTCCAGGCCTCATGTGACCTCTATTTCTGGGAGATTGCACTCCGCGTGTGGAATGAACGTTCTGACGAGGCCGGCATCAACAACGAGGATCTGTGGCAGGAGTGGGCCCGCCAGTTTGGATTCGGCACCGAGACCGGAATCGACCTCCCGTTCGAGAAGCCGGGCCTGATCCCCGACCGTCAGTGGTTCCGCGAAGAGCAGCGGAAAGACACTGGACGGGTTCGCTCCACCGGACCATGGGTGGGTGGTGACCTCATGAACGCCGTGGTGGGACAGGGAACGGTGCTGGTAACACCTCTGCAGCTCGCCAACGGCTTCTCCGCAATGGTCAACGGCGGAACGCTGTGGGAACCACGCGTGGTCTCCGAGATGGTCAACCAGGACGGAGAGGTGACCGACGAGAACGAGAGGGCCACCCTCGGCACGATCGACCTCGATCCCAACACCGTTCGTGCAATCCGGACGGATCTCCAGCAGGTCGTCAACGGCCCGATCGGCACGGCCCGCAGCGCCTTCGTTACCTTCGGACCAGGGGTTGCCAGTGTGGGAGGCAAGACCGGGACGGCCGAGATCATCAAAGCCGAGGAAGACGTCCAAGAGGTTGACAGCGCCTGGTTCGTCGGCGTTGCACCCGTGGGTTCCCCGGACTACGTCGTCACGGTGGTCGTCGAACGTGGAGGCTCAGGTGGCCGCGTGGCGGCACCCGTAGCCCGGCAGGTGCTTCAGTACCTCGTCAACGGCGAGTCGTTCGTGACACCGCTCGAAGCTGGAGCCGAGGCGGACTGATGGCGTACACCGAAGAACGCACGCAGATGTCCCTGCTCCGGCGCGAGCGTCAGCTCCGTCCGGATCTGTTGCTGGTGATTCCATACCTCCTGCTTTCCGCGCTCGGTCTGGTGATGATCTACACAGCCTCCGCTCCAAGGCTCGAAGAGGCCGGCGTGAGTCCAACACGGGAACTCGAGCAGCAGGCGGCGTTCGTTCTCGTCGGATTCGCGGCGTTTGCGATCGTGTCGGTGATCAATCTCAGTGTGGTCCGGCCCTGGGTGCCCGCCCTCTACGTCGGGTCGGTCGTCACACTGATCCTCGTACTGAGTCCGCTCGGTTCGGCGGTGAAGGGTGCACAGCGGTGGATCCAGCTCGGGCCGATCCGTTTTCAGCCGTCCGAGATCGCAAAGCTGGCGGTGATCCTCGGCCTTGCGATGCTCCTCTCTGCCGCGGCGCGACCGATGAAATGGGACAGGGTGGCTCGAGCCGTGTTGATTGTGGCGGTGCCCGCCGTGCTGATCTTCCTCCAGCCGGACCTGGGAACGATGCTGACCTTCGGGTTCATCGCCGGCATCATGATCTTCGTCGCAGGAGCTACCTGGCGGCAGATGGCAGCGCTGATCGTCGCCGGATTCGTCGCAACCGTTGCGGTGTTCCAAACGGGGGTGATCAAGACCTATCAGATCACACGGCTGACCGCCTTCCTCGACGAGACGAGCGACGTGCTCAACACCCAGTACAACCAGTTCCAAAGCCAGATCGCAATCGGGACCGGGGGAGTGTTCGGGAAGGGGTTGTTCAACGGCACACAGACCAACCTGAGGTTTGTTCCGGAGCAGTCGAGCGACTTCATCTTCACCGCTGTTGGTGAGCAGCTTGGATTCGCAGGGAGCCTCTTCGTGCTGGTGATGTTTGGCCTCATCATCTGGCGTGTGCTGGTCGCAGCTGCAAATGCGAGGGATCGGTTCGGCCAACTGGCCGCGACCGGTGTCGCCGCCCTCGTTGGGTTCCACGTCTTCGTCAACATCGGTATGACCATCCGGGTGATGCCGGTCACCGGTCTGCCGCTCCCGTTCATGTCGTCCGGCGGAACCGTCTTCGTTGTCATGAGCGTGGCACTGGGTATGGCTCACTCGGTGTGGATGCGCCGTTCGCCGCTCGTGGGGGAGCGCACCGCAAGCGATTAGTAGCCGCCGACCCTGCCCTTGGCCGAACTGCGCTGTGTCGTCTACTCTCACCATCCATGCACCGACGCTATGAGCAGGGATGGATCGAGGTCATTGCAGGGCCGATGTTCTCCGGCAAGAGTGAGGAGCTCATCCGGCGGGTGACCCGCTACGGCATCGCACGGATTCCCGTTCAGACCTTCAAGCCGCAGATTGACACCCGATACTCAACAGGCGAGGTCGTGTCGCACTCCAACCTGTCAACCGAAGCGATCCCGGTTGCCGACTCAAGCGAGTTGCTTCATGCCGTCGAAGACCGAACGGTCGTCATCGGAATCGACGAAGGCCAGTTCTTCGATGAGGAGTTGGTTGATGTCGCGATGCGACTGGCCGGGACGGGCAAGCAGTTGATCATCGCGGGCCTCGACCTCGACTATCTCGGCCGTCCGTTCGAGCCGATCCCGTCGCTCATGCTGCATGCCGAGTATGTGACGAAGGCGCTCGCTGTCTGCCACAGGTGCGGAGGACCAGGCCTGTTCACACAGCGGGTGGTCCAATCCGACGAACTTGTGGTGCTGGGAGCCCAAGATTCCTACGAAGCGCGCTGCCGCCGCTGCTTCAACCCCGAAGAAGCCCGCCAAGAAGAACTGGGGATCGGGTAGCAGACGGATGATTCGGGACCAGAGACCCGAGGCTGTCTCGTGTCTCGCATCTCGTGTCTGTCCTCTCAATTCCCCCAGGTACGCGCTTGTTCTTGCTACGCTCGGAGATCGGTTGACCGCAAGCCGCGGTCGCCGTTTTCCGACCTGGGACGAGCCGAGTGGCCCTCACGCGTATGTTCAGCACCTACCGGCATCGACTGATGATCGAACATCGAGATTCCGTCATGCCAGACCTCACGTTGAATAGCGTCGAGCACCGGCCGCTTCGGCACCCAGTCACCTCGAAGGAGTCCATTGATGGGATTGTTCCGGAAGAAGTCCGCGCGCATTCTGCGGCATGGTTCGGCAACGGAGGAGCGCACGGTTCGCACAGTCGACGGCGAATCCGTCACCGTGCGGCGGTTCTCGACCGCTGATACCGCCACGTCGCGAGGCGCGACGAAGCAGAAGTCGAAACCGAACCAGAAGCAGCGCAAGCAGACGCAACAGCGGACCGACCAGCGTCGCCGCCGTCGACCCACGCACGCCGAGGTGGTCGCTCCGCCCGAGACGGCCCGCAAGCAGATGCTGGTGCGCACGATGCCGCATCAGACACAGATCGTCGTCCTCGAGGGGCCGGTGCTCGTCGAGCACTACGTTGCGCGGTCGGACAAGAAGTCCCTCGTCGGCAACGTGTATCTCGGCAAGGTGCGCAACGTTCTGCCGGGCATGGAGGCGGCGTTCATCGATTTCGGGGCCGGCAAGAACGGTGTCCTCTACGCCGGAGACGTGAACTATGCGGCGTACGACCTCAACGGCAAGCCGAAGCGGATCGAGTCTGCGCTTGCAGCCGGTGATCCCGTCCTTGTCCAGGTCGTCAAGGACGCCATGGGGCACAAAGGCGCCCGCCTCACCAACCAGATCAGCCTTGCCGGCCGATACCTGGTGCTCGCTCCCGATCCGCAGGTCCGCGGCATCTCGCGGCGACTGTCCGACGACGAACGAAGGCGACTGCGCGAACTCGTCGCCGAACTCCGTCCTGAGGGGATGGGCGTCATCGTTCGAACGGCGGCGGAAGGGGCTTCGCGTGAAGACATCAAGTCGGACATCGACCGTCTCAGTGGGATCTGGCAAGGCATCTCACACGACGCGAAGTCGGCGTCCGCCCCTTCGCTGATCTATCAGGAACCGCCCCTTGTCATTCGCGTGATTCGTGAGCATTTCACCCGCGACTTCAAGCGGCTGCTTGTCGATACTCGCGACACCTATGACCAGATCCTCTCGTACCTCGGAGGCACCGAGTCCGACCTCATCGAGAAGGTCCAGATCTACGGAGACGAACTCGGGCTTTTCGAACGATTCCACGTCGAGGACCAGCTCCGCAAGGCGCTCGATCGTAAGGTCTGGTTGCCGTCGGGTGGCCACATCGTGATCGACCGGACCGAAGCCCTCACCGTGATCGACGTGAACACGGGCCGGTATGTCGGCCATTCGAACCTCGAAGACACGGTGCTGCAGAACAACCTCGAGTCGGCTGAGGAGATAGCTCGCCAGCTCAGGCTGCGAGACATCGGCGGCATCATTGTGATCGACTTCATCGACATGGAGATCGAGAAGAACCAGGAAGCGGTCCTTCTCCGACTCCGGGAACACCTCGCGAAGGACAAGATGCGAACCCAGGTGTTCGACGTCTCGAACCTGGGCCTTGTCGAGATGACCAGGAAAAACGTCTCGGCGGGCCTCCTCGAGTCATTCTCGGAGCTCTGCCCGCAATGCAACGGACGTGGCGTCCTTCTCCACGAGGAGGCTGCGACAACCGGTGTTCCGGTTGGTATCGACGCCGAAGACGTCGACTGATCCCGCTGGCCATAGGACGCGTTTCCGCTATCATTCCAAGGCGCTTTGCACGCGAAGCGTCTGACCGCGCCGAGAGAATCGGCCCGACCACCACAATCATCGAAGGATCATGTACGCCATCATTCGCGCCGGCGGGAAGCAGGCCAAAGTTCAAGAGGGTGACGTCCTCGACGTCGAGCGCGTCAAGAGCGATGGCGAGGTCACGTTCACGCCGCTCCTGATCGTGCAGGACGACGGAACCGTTATCTCGGATCGCGACGCGCTCGAGAAGCTGACCGTTACGACCGAGGTCGTCGGTGACTCGACGGGACCAAAGATCGACATCTTCAAGTACAAGGCGAAGACCGGATATCGTCGTCGTGCTGGCCATCGTCAGAAGTACACCCAGCTTCTGGTGAAGAAGATCGAGCTCCCCGGTGCCAAGAAGAAGGCGGCAAAGAAGGAGTCCGCGAAGGACGAGCCGGCTGCGGAGAAGGCTCCGGCCGAGAAGACGCCGGCCAAGAAGCCGGCTGCGGAGAAGGCTCCGGCCGAGAAGACGCCGGCCAAGAAGCCGGCTGCGGAGAAGGCTCCGGCCGAGAAGACGCCGGCCAAGGCAGCTAAGACCAAAGAGAAGGAGGGCTGAGATGTCCAAGACCAAGGCAAGCGGCTCATCCAAGAACGGTCGCGATTCTGCAGCGCAACGGCTCGGACCGAAGGTGTTTGACGGCCAGACCGTCAACTCGGGAGCGATCCTTGTCCGCCAGCGCGGAACTCGCATCCACCCAGGTGACAACGTCGGGCGCGGTGGCGACGACACGCTCTACGCGATGATCGAAGGCACCGTCCAGTACGGCAGCAAGCGGGGTCGCCGCCAAGTATCCGTTCTGGCCTAGCGGCACAGCTCAGCGACCAGTTCTCGATGCGCCGGTTTCCAGCCGGCGCATCCTTGTGTCTGGAGAGCAGTGGACACGCCTCGAAGTACTGACGCCGGGCCACCACGAGGCACTACGGTTCTCACCTATGGCTTCCTTTGTTGACTCAGTTCGGTTGTTCGCCCGCGGCGGTGCGGGCGGTGCGGGTGTGACTGCGTTCCAGAAACGCAAGGGCAAGCCGAGAGGGCGGCCGAACGGCGGGCGTGGTGGCCGGGGTGGGGATGTGATTCTCGTCGCAGATGCGGCGATTGGATCGCTCCTGAGGTACGACAGGAAGCCTCATTGGAAAGCCGGCGATGGCGAGCACGGCGGTGGAGATCTGCGTCACGGCCGGAACGGCGACGCCCTCGAACTCGCCGTGCCTCTCGGGACCCTGGTCAAAGACGACGATGGGACGCTCATCGCGGACCTCGTGGAGCCGGGTCAACGACTGGTCGTCGCAGAGGGTGGTCGAGGCGGTCGTGGTAACGCGTCGTTTGTGACACCGGATCGCAGGGCGCCGTCATTCTCGGAGCAAGGCGAGTATGGAGACGACCGTACCCTGCACCTCGAACTCCAACTTGTAGCGGACGCCGCCCTGATCGGCTACCCCAATGCGGGCAAGAGCACGCTCATCGCCGGTGTGTCGGCGGCGACACCCAAGATCGCGGACTATCCGTTCACCACGCTTGTGCCGCATCTTGGTGTGGTCTCGCTCGGCGACCGTGAGTTCGTGCTGGCCGACATCCCCGGCCTGATAGAAGGGGCCGCCGCAGGCAAGGGTCTCGGGCACGAGTTCCTTCGCCACACCGAACGCGCCCGAGTGCTGGTGGTACTGCTTGACCCTTCGGATTTGCAGGTCGATTCTCCGGAACGCCAGTACTACGTGCTGATGAACGAACTCGAGGCACACTCGCCCGAACTCGCCGAGCGTCCGAGTGTTGTCGTCCTGAGCAAGTCCGACCTTCCGGACGAGCACCCGACGCAATGGGCTGCCGATCTCGGCATCGACCTCATCGAAGTTTCGGGTGTCACCGGGGACGGCGTCACCGCACTGCTCCACCGCATCGCCGATCTCTCCGAATTGGCGCAGCGCAGCGCTCCCGAGCGCGAGGGTTTCATGCTCCACCGGCCGCTCGGCAGGGCGTTCACCATCGACCGGATTGACGAGGAGTGGCACGTGTCGGGCCGAGTTGCTGAGCGTGCCGTGAATCTCGATGATCTCACGAACCCCGAGGCAGCCGACCTCGTGGCGAAGCGACTGGTTGCGACGGGCATCGATGGAGCCCTGAGCGATGCCGGCGCGGTGGCCGGTGATGACGTTCGAATCGGCGAACTGGTCTTCACCTACGACCCGGACGCAGTGGCAGAGGAAGAGGCGCCATGAGACGACCAATCGAGCGGGGCCGTGCCGTTGTTGTGAAGATCGGTTCGTCCAGCCTGACTACTCAGGGCGGGTTGATCGATGCGGACGCGATATCTCGCGTTGTTGCACAGATCGCGGAACTGCGACGCTCGGGCCATCCGGCCGTCCTGGTGAGTTCCGGAGCCGTTGCTGCCGGCCTTCCCGCTCTCGGCGTGACCGACCGGCCAACCGACGTGCCGGGCCTCCAAGCGGCTGCGGCCGTAGGCCAAAGCAAGCTCATTGAGCAGTACGCGGGCGCATTTGCGGCCCACAACCTCGTGGTCGGCCAGGTGCTCTTGACTCGCGACGTTCTTGCGGGCCGCGAGCAGCACCTCCACGCTCGAGCCGCTCTCGACCGTCTGCTCGATCTGGGTGTTGTTCCAATCGTCAACGAGAACGACACTGTGCTCGTCGACGAACTCCGATTCGGCGACAACGATCGATTGGCTGCAATCGTCTCCCACCTAGTCGGTGCGGGCCTGTTGGTCATTCTCACCGATACCCCCGGGCTCTACGCCCATGATCCCCGACTGGTCGCGGAGCCGGAGCTGCTCAGCGCGATCCGGCACACCGATGAGGTCCTCGATGAGCTGCGGCGGGGGAGCGGTGCCGGCGTCTACGGGTCCGGGGGTGTTGCTACGAAGGTTGCGGCAGCCCGTATGGCCGCCTATTCGGGTATCCCGACCGTTGTAACGGCAGCGAATGACCCCGAAGCCGTGCGACGCGCGGTCGCTGGAGAAGACATCGGAACCTGGGTGGCGCCGCGATCCACCGGGCTCGGCGCACGGAAGCTGTGGATCGCGTTCAGCCTGCCCGCCGTCGGGGTCCTGACCGTGGATGAAGGGGCTGCTTCCGCCATCGTCCGAGACGGCCGGTCGCTCCTCGCCGCCGGTGTATCGGGCGTGCAGGGCGAGTTTGCCAGGGGTGACGCCGTCGAGGTCCACGATGCCTTCGGTCGCCTCATCGGGAAGGGCCTCGCCGGACTTGCCGCGGCGACACTGCGAGAGGTCCTCGGACAACACACGTCGGTCGCGGGCGGAGCCGCCGTGCATCGAGATGACCTCATCGTGCTCACCTGAGCCGAGTTCGCTCCGTTGTGTCGCCTTATCGGCCGACGTACACGAAGATCGGGCAGCTGTGTCGCCGCGAGTGACCATCCGGGGCATATGGGTCGAACGACCCCTTCTCTTCAACTAATGAACGCCGAATACCGATGAGGGAGGGACGGGCACACCGATCCGTTGGAGCGAGTTCAGAGGTTGATCGTGGCCAGAATCATCGCAATCGAGGACTCGCCGGCGCTACAACGGCTCCTTGCGATCACCATGCGCGGAACTGAAATCGATATCGAGGCCTTCCTTCTCGGAGCCCCGGGCCTCGAAGCAGCGATCGACAGCCCGCCCGACCTGATCATTCTCGACCTCGGGCTGCCGGACATGTCGGGGTGGGAGATCCTCGAACGGCTTCGGTCTGAACCGTCGACGGTCAACGTGCCGATCGTTGTCGCGACCGGGGAGACCCGCAGTGTGGTCATCGGACGCCTGTCGGGGCTGAACGCAGTGATGCTCGAGAAGCCGTATACAGGCGCCATCCTGCGCGCAGCCGTGCGAGTCCTCCTCGATTCCCATGCGGAGGTCGGATCGCCGACGTGAACCTTCACGCAGGCCCGTCCACGCGGTAGGTTGCTGATGCGGTGACGGCGGTGGAGCTCCGTGATTCCGTTCCTGGTGGCAGCGCTTTTTGTAGCCTCGTTCGCCCCTTTGTTGTGCAGCGGACTCACTTCACCCGTCGTCGGGGAGGTTGTTCGCAGCTTTCTCCCGACCGGACGCTACAGCGGTCATTGGGGCATCGACATCGCCGCTTCGGTCGGGTCCCGGATTCGTGCATCAGAGGACGGAGTCGTCTCGTTCAGCGGTGTTGTGGTCGGAAACAACACGGTGACCGTCGATCACGGCGGGCTGAGGACGTCGTACTCGTACCTCTCCGAGCGGTTGGTCTATTCGGGCACTCATGTACAGCGCGGCGATGTCGTGGGGATCATCGGATCTCACGAAGGGAGCGTCGCACTCCACTTCTCGGTGCGGATAGGTGATCGCTATGTCGACCCTTCCGAAGCGTCGCGGTGCAACCTCGATCCGCACGCCGCTCTGTGGTTGCGTGCCATGTCAGCCGAGACTCCGTATCCTGGCCTCAATGCGAGCCATTCTCGGCGGAACGTTCGATCCCCCGCACATCGCCCACCTCGTGGCAGGCGAAGCGGCGCTGGGCCAGCTCGGCGTCGACACCGTCACGTACGTACCTGCCGGGCGTCCGTGGCAGAAGCTCGGCACGGGAGTATCCGAAGCTCGCCACCGGCTCCGCATGATCGAACTCGCAACCGAGGGAATCGACTACTTCACCGTCGACGACCGCGAGGTCCACCGAGACGGGTGGACGTTCACCATCGACACGATCGACAGCTTCGGCGGCGAGGAGATCGTCATGATCATCGGTGCCGACAGCGCCAAGGGTCTGCCGACGTGGAATCGGGCGGACGAGCTCATCGACCGAGCACGAATCGCCGTCGTGCCGCGCGAAGGCGTCAAACGCGAAGAGGTCGAGGGTGTGATCGACGGCGACATCATCTGGCTCGACATGCCGGGCCTCGACGTCTCAGGCACAATGCTCCGGCGTCGAGTATCGGAGGGGCGGTCAATCCGATTTCTCGTTCCCGATCCGGTCCTCGAATACGTGAACGCCAATCGACTGTACGTCGATCCTGCGTAACCTCTCGACATCACGGCAAACGTTCTTGCGTAGCTATGGGAAGCCGGCTTCCACTATCTACGCAAGAATGCTGTTTGTGACCTCTCGTCGGCCGGCACCTAGAATTGACGCACCCGAGTAGAAGGAATCCCCATCCCAGCCACTCCTCACGCCGAAACCGCAGCGCGGGCCGCTGCTGATGCAATCCTCGACAAGAAGGGCAACGACGTTGCCCTTCTCGACGTCTCGGACCTCCTCATGGTGACCGACGTCTTCGTGATCGGATCGGGCACGTCCAACCGCCACGTCCGGTCGCTCGCCGATGACGTCGAGATGAAGCTCCGCGAATTCGGTGAACGACCCCTTCGCAGAGAAGGCGCCGACTACGGGCGCTGGGTGCTCCTCGACTACGGAGATATCGTCGTTCACCTCTTCGACACCGAGACGCGCGACTTCTACGATCTCGAGCGGTTGTGGGCCGATGCCCCGCGGATCGAATTCTCCGGTATGTCGGCAAACACCGAGGTCTGATACACTCCCGGTTCTTCGAGGGGCTGTAGCTCAGCCTGGCAGAGCACTTGACTGGCAGTCAAGGGGTCAGGGGTTCGAATCCCCTCAGCTCCACGAAACCGACGAACACTGAAACCCTTGCTACGGCAGGGGTTTCAGTGCGTTTGGCATGTGCGCTCGATTGATCTGACTGCGTTTCGAGTGGTTCTCTTGAATGTTCTCTGGGTCGGGGAACCGGTAGGAGTCGCGAACGAGGACGGGCGCAATCGGAACGGTCCAGCGAGAGGTTCCCCGGTCGCAGTCAGACACCGAATGAACAGGAGAAGCATCGGGGGTTATGAGTGAGCGCCGAGTCTCGTGGCGGACGCGAGCGCGGCCGCTTGCGGCGAGAGTTTTGAGGCTCGACCGGCAATTGAGGCGGAGATCGTTCTGGCATAATCTGCGGGTGAACGATGAGGAAGCAAGGAGGGTCCTCGACGGCGTGGTTGCTGCGTTGCGCCGCGAGCCCCATGGGACACTCGTGGATCAGCTCCTGGGAGGGTCCGATGAGTACACGGTCGTGGCGGAGTCGGGGGTGCAGTACCAGGTTGAGGTGCAAGCCTTCTGGGATAGTCCTCGTCAGCCGGGGAACCTGAGGGTGATCATCGCGATCGATGATGGTGGGTGGCGCGCATTTCATCCTCTCTCCACGGACTTCATCGTCGCCTCAGACGGCTCATTCGTAGGTGAGTAAGGGTGTCGGCCGAGCGCCGAATCACGACTCTCTTCCCTCTTTGCGCATCGGACAAGCACAGAACCTCACGAAGGCGTGATTGAATGATCCGGTGTTTGTTCCGATCACCACGAAGCGCCTTGCCATCCGATCGTTTACCGAAGAGGATGCCGACAGCTTTCACGTCCGCCGCAACGACCCCGAGGTCGCCAAGTATCAGAACTGGGTGACACCGTTTCTGCGGGAGGACAGCGACCAGATCGTTGCAGGCGTGGCCGCCATGGCCGGACCAACGCCGGGGGAGTGGTGGATGGCGATCGTCGAGGATTGGCACACCGGTGCCGTCTACGGGGATCTTGCGCTGCACCTCAGCGACGATGGGCACACGGCAGAGGTCGGGTACACCTTCGATTCGCGGCACTGGGGTAACGGCTACGCCGTCGAGTCGCTCGATTCGCTCGTGGCGTATCTCTTCGAAGAGCTTGATGTCACGAGGGTGTTCGGGATGCTCCACCCGGGCAACCCGGCGTCGGCCATGGTGCTGGAACGAACGGGATTCCGGTTTGAGGGCCACACCCGCAGGTCGTTCTGGCTCGACGACGAGGTCTCGGACGACTGGATCTACGGCATGGTCCGCGAGGACTGGGAGGTGTGGCGCAACCGGAAGCGCACGCCACCAGACGACGTTCGCCTCGTCGAGATCTCGGTTGAGAACCTCGATCAGGTTGTCAAGCTCAAGACACACAAGACCCAAGAGCGGTTCGTCGCCTGCATGGAACGGTCATTCACGGACGCCCTCTTTCCCGAGATCGTCGAGGGCGCACCCGTTGTTCCGTGGATGCGCGCTATCGAAGCTGACGGCGAGCTGGTCGGATTCGTGATGCTCGCCCTTGGGACAGAGCACCATCTCGAGCCGACCCTCTGGCGCTTCCTTATTGACCGAACACACCAACGCCGAGGCATCGGGGGACGGGCGCTGGACCTCGTCGAGGCCGCGTGCCGTGCCATGGGTGACATGACCCTGGTCACGAACTGGTGTGAGGGGAGAGGATCTCCTCGACCGTTCTACGAAGCCCACGGCTTCGTGCCAACCGGCCGGACGGTCGACGACGAAACGGAGGCACGGAAGGTGCTTCGGGATTCGGTCGGGTCGTAGCTGACGCGGAAGCTACGCGTGGTCGGCGACGAAGGCGATTGAGTTGTCGATCAACTGTGCCCATTCATCTGCGTCGTAGGTCGGGATCTGGACCCACTCTCGGAAGGTCTTTCCGCCTGGGGCGAACGGAAGACCGTCGCCGGAGGCGACCAGTTCCTCAACGCGCTGTCTGGGCAGCTTCACGACCAGATCGCCGGTGGAACGGTCGACCGTAGCCACGAAGCCACCCGTGAGGGTGGCCCGAAGACAGTGATGCCCCATCATGGTGCCTTCCTCAACGCGGCCGCTGGCGATGAACTCGTCGGCGACGCCCCAGAATCGTTCGTGGTCGGTCTGTCTCTCCATGTGTCGTCTCCCCGGGTGTTTCCCCTGGCGACACTACCAAGCCGCCTTCGGCCGCAGGGAGGGATCTTCGGGCGCACCACAGGCGCACGACCGCCCGGGCCCAAAGAGGGGTCCGATCGAGACCGAATCGCTAGGTGTCAGACCCGAAGCGGCTCTCGCCATCCTCTCCCGTGCGTATGTGGTGGGAGGCGGCATGGTCGATGGCCGTGTACATGTCGCCGTGTTTTGCGTAGTCGATCGTGCCCCAGACAGCCGCCGCGATCCCCACGAGGACCCACCAGCCGAACCAGAATGAGAGACCGACAAAGAGCGGTATGCCAAGAACGACCCAGCCGACGCCAACGATGACGATACGGGTCCGTCGGGGCGCCGGGGGTTTCTCCGTCCCGTAGACCATGGTGCTCTCCAAGGTGATACCACCTCATTGTCGTCCTCCCGTGCAGCATCCGGAAGGTAGATCGACCGTGACGTTGCCTGCCGGTGGCGCTGTCGGGCGTGGGTAGCCGTGGCGTATGCGGCGCCCGGAGTTCTGTGGGGCCAGCGTGCGTTGGTGGCGTGGGCCGCCGATGGGTAGAGTCCCGCCAACGAGAAGCTCGATCGGCGCCATCATTCTGCAACTGCTGGGCGGGATCATTCCATTCGTGATCTTCCGTTGGGTGTTCGACATCAGCATTTGGCTATCGATTGTGCTCGCGATACTGGTGGTTGGCATCCTGATGGCAATCTGGGAGACGTACCTCAGGAAGAGCAATCCGGTCTAGGCGGTTGCGAATCCGACACGGCTTCCGTCGGACGGTCCCGTTCCGGGGACTGCCGTCCCTCAGGCGCGAACTTCGCGAACCCGTCGTGTGCCACGGGTGACGTTCACGGCTGTCCGACGGCACCCGCGACGACGGTGGTGGCACCTTGGGGGCCCGCGTACTCCGAATCGGCGACTCCCTGAGAATTTGTGAACCGCACATAGAGGGTCGTGCCGCTGGGTCGGAATGCCCCGACTGTTGGGATGCCGCGGTCCGCCCAGTCCCCGAATACCACTACGTCGCCGGGATCGCCGAAGATGAAGGAGCGGTCGGCGATTCCGGTTGTGTGGGTGTTCCGGAAATACACAAGGCCCGTTGATTCGCGGTGGAGCGCCGGCTCGTCAATACCGTCGCCGTCGACGTCGCCGACGAAGGGTTTGTCTCCCGGATCGCCGAAGTAGTAGTCATACTCGGCAGCCCCGAGCCCGCCGTCATTCTCCCCAAGCTCGTTGATGATGAAGAAGCGGCCCTCGCTCGGCCGATACACAGAAACGGTGTCGCACCCATCCCCGTTGAAGTCGCCCGCGAGCGGTATGTCCTGAGGATTGCCGAAGAAGAACCTGGTGTCGGCGATCCCCTGGGTATTCGAGTTCCGGAGATACACGTACCCGTCCGATTGTCGATAGAGGCCGGGGGTGTCCACGCCGTTGCAGTCCCAGTCGCCCATCATTGGATAGTCGCCCGGATTGCCATAGTAGAAACTCCGGTCCGGAGTTCCGGTGTGGACCATGTGCCAGATGCCTGTGTTCGTGTCGACATACACGGCGTCAATCCGAGCCTGGTAGACGGCGGTGAGTGCGAGCGACGTCTCCGGGGCGATGACATCACGCGCTCGCTCCGGGTTGTCAGACCATCCGGCGCTGTCATAGGTCACGTTGTCGCGTGTGAACGAGGCAGGCGCGATCACCGTGGTCGCGGAGCCGACGATGACGTTCCTGGTAAAGGGCGCCGTCTCCACGGTCTCCCCGACGGCGATGTCGACACCGGGAGGTCGCGATCCGATCGTGAGGTCGACGCGTCGCGGAGCAACCCGGACAGTCGTCTCATCGGCCAGGCCTTGCGGGTCCGTGACGCTGAGGGCAATCTCGATGAAATCGGCATCGATCCAATCGGCGGCCACGAGTGATCCCGCAGCCGTCCCTTCGAAGGTCTCAACAAATCGTGTCGAGCAACTCCCGGATGCCTGGCAGTCGAGGATGTTGATCGTCCACTTCATCGCGGATGGGGGAAGCGTGCCGCTCTCGGCATCGGTTCCGGTGCCGCTGAACGAGATGCGGTCACCGACGGCCCACGTTGCTGTGGGCACCGGTGCCTGGATCACAGCGGTCGGGGGTGTGTTCATCGGCGAGATCAGCACGGTATCGGTTGCCGATGCGCCGGCCGAGTCGGTGACGCGTAGGCGGGCGTTGACAGGAGTTGACCCGTTGTACGTCCAGGTCGGCGCCGCCTCCGACGCATCATCGTACGCACCGTCGCCGTCGAGATCCCAGGCGTAGGCCAAGGGATCGCCATCCGGATCGTACGAGCCGGTTCCATCGAACTGAACGACGAGCGGGGTTCGTCCTGAGGTCGGCTCCGCCGCCGCAACGGCGATTGGTGAAGCATTAAGCGTTGAGCGAATCCGATGGATGCGGCCGCCGAGCATCTCGACCCAGTACAGCGATCCATCGGGTCCGAACTTCACGTCAACGGCACCTGCCTGATTCGCAACCACGCCGAGGCTCGAGAGATCGGCGAACAGCTCCAGCTGACCTTGGTCAGGGTCCCCGTTCGCTCCCAGAGGAACCACCCACATACACCCGCGGTTGAAATCAGTGAAGAACAGCGCGCCGTCGTAGGAGGCGGGGAAGTTGCCACCGGCCTCGAACGCCACACCGCTGATTGCCGAGCCGGCGCCTCGCGGACAGCTCTCACCCGGCACCACTCCGACGTCGTGGTGATAGGCGAGCCAGGGTTCCTCGACGCCGGCGGGATGCGTGTCGACAACACCGCAGAGGTCGCCAAGCTCTTGGTACACACCCTGGGCCTCTGGCCCTTCGTAGCACGGCCAGCCGAAGTTGTCGGCATCGCTGGGTGTGGTTGAGCGGACAACGTTGATCTCCTCCCACACGCCCCATCCCACGTCTCCGATCCACAATTCGCTGGTCCCGGGTCGGAATGTGAACCGGAAGGGATTGCGGAGGCCGATTGCGACAATCCTCTGCGCGTTCAGGTCGGCGCCGGCGTCGCCGTACCGCGGGTTGCCGGGGACGGGAGCACCGTCCCGATCGACGCGGATCACCGCGCCATCGAGTTCGGTCGAGTCACCGGCGGTGAGGAGATCCTGGGAGCGGAACGCCCCTCCTTCCGCTGTCGTCGGCGGGTTCGATCCCATTGGGTCGCCGCACGGATTCGGCGCAGGGTTGCCGGAGGTATCGAGACCCCACTGACCCCAGTCGGCGTTTGCGAAGCTGGCGCCGTCACCACCCGCCGCATATAGGTTTCCGTCCGGGCCGAACAGAATCGTCCCGACGGAATGGCTTGGGAACTGGGCGCACCAATCCTCGATCAGGACGAGTTCTGACCCGCCGACCATGGTGGCGCCGGTGCCTCCGCCGGAGACGGTCAGTCGGGACAGCCGACCGCTGACCACACATCCGCCACTCGGGCTGGTCGCACCAGGAGGATCCGGACAGGCGTCGTTGAGCCCCAGTTCGAGTCCGGGGATGGGCGCCGACGCGCCAGGTGCGACGTTGTACGTGTACTGGACATACACATACGGTTGCGCGGGGAATCCCGGATCGATGGCCAGGCCCAGGAGGCCTCGGTCCCACCAGTTGTGAACATCGGCAGACAAATCGGCGAACAGATCGGGAGCGTCATCTGCGATGGAGTCGTAGATCCACAGGCGTCCCGACTTCTCGGCAACGAGCAGACGGCCATCGGGCAGCCAGTTCATGGTTGTTGGGAATGAGCGGCCGTCGATGACGACCTCGTCCTCAAACCCGTCGGGGACAGCTCCGGCCGCGTGAGCGGCTTGGTCTGTTGCCATCACCATCGAGGCCGCGATGCCGAGCACAAGAGCGACCACCGCCCACGAGGCTGTGGCCCGCTTCCTTCTCACAATCCGGTTGGTGATCGGGTTTGTCGATCGTGCGGGCGGTGCGTGCTCGCGCGCGTTTGGCCGTCTGTCTTCCACACCGGTGCTGCCGAATTCCCCGCTCGCCACCTGCCGCCCCCTCTTGCCCAGAGTTAGGTTAGCTCGCCGTCTCGCAGTACGCGGGGGCGGCCTTGCTTCGAGCGTTGTCGGTTTGTGCGATCGTTTCACACATGTCGGATGCCAGGGATCTATGGTCTCACCATGGACAAACTTGAGACGCTGACCGCCGGGATGCCGATCGTCTGGGGCGGCAACCGTGTGACCCGGGTAGGTGAAGAACTCGCCGCGGCATTCGAACCCGGCGACTCGTTGATCGTCATGCAGACCGACGGAACCCTGCTCCACGTCCCGGCCGCCGAGCAACGAGTCGCGACCGACGCGGTTGACGCGGCGGCTGAAGCGTTCGATCAGATGGGCGGCGTGAGCGACGCCAAGATCTCGGAGTTCTACGAGCTCTTCGCTTCGACTCTGGCCGATGACACCTCATTCGCCCCGATCGCGGCGGCGAACCGATCCGACGTTGCTCGAGCGAAGTCACGTGGGCGTTCTGCCACACGCCTCCTCTTGACTGATCGGATGAGAGCCGACATGATCGACGGGCTTCGTTCGTGGAGCGATTCGCCCGGGGGGCGAGGTTCGGTTGTCGAATCGATCGAACACGACGGCTGGTGGGTTGATCAGGTTCGGGGCGGTCTCGGCATCGTTGGATTCGTCTTCGAGGGCCGACCAAACGTCTTCGCCGATGCTGCCGGTGTCCTCAGAAGCGGAAACACGGTGGTGTTCCGGATCGGGTCGGATGCGCTCGGCACGGCCCAGGCGATCGTGGAGCACGCCCTCCGTCCGGCGCTGTCATTGACGGGCCTCCCGCAGGGTGCGGCCATGTTGGTCGATAGCGCAGCACACGCGTCGGCCTGGGCGATGTTCTCCGATCCGAGGCTGGCGCTTGCGGTCGCTCGCGGATCTGGGGCCGCCACCGAGCAACTCGGCGCGGTTGCTCGCCAGGCGGGCAATTCGGTCAGCCTCCACGGAACCGGCGGTGCTTGGATCGTCGCCGGCCCGCGTGCCGACGCAGCGGCCTTCGGTGCCGCGGTGTACCACTCGCTCGACCGCAAGGTCTGCAACACACTCAATACCTGCTGCATCGTCGCCGAGCGAACGGACGACCTCGTACCGGTGTTCCTCGATGCCCTGGAACGTGCCGGCGAGCGGCGGGGCGTTCAGCCGAAGCTTCATGTCCTCGAATCGTCGGTTGGGTCTATCCCAAAGGCCTGGCTCGCCCGCCGGGTAGCGATTGCACGGGCCGATGGAGAACACGAGGAACGCCAGGCGGAACCGATTGAAGAGAGTGGTCTGGGAACCGAGTGGGAGTGGGAGGAGAGCCCAGAGGTCACGCTCGCCGTTGTTCCCTCTGTCGATGCTGCCATCGACTGGTTCAACCGCTACAGCCCCCGGTTCATCGCCTCGCTCATCTCGGAGGATGTGAGAGAGCAGGACCGGTTCTTCGATCTGGTGGATGCTCCGTTCGTCGGCAACGGCTTCACGCGCTGGGTCGACGGCCAGTACGCCCTCGACAAGCCGGAACTCGGCCTGTCGAATTGGGAGCATGGTCGGCTGTTTGGGCGCGGGGGGATTCTCTCGGGGGATTCGGTCTACACCGTTCGCTCACGGGTCACACAAGAGGATCCCGACATCGGCCGCTGAATCCGCGTACCCAGGGTTGGTGGCGTCCTATTTGGCGTCGTGAGCCCGCGGAATGAACCCTATCGGTGACCGGCCGCGTACAGCGGGCCGTGGACGTCAGTTAGGACGTGGGGAACCCTGGGTACGCGGATCTACGTGACGACGATATTGACCAGGTTCGGCGGTCGTGCGATGACCTTGCGCACCTCACCCTTCGCCAACCAGTCCTGGATTCGCTCGGCCCCCATTGCAGCTGCGACGGCGGCCTCCTCATCGATGTCCGGCGAGACCTCGACGCGGTCGCGCACCTTGCCATTGACCTGCACCACCAGCGTGACCGTCTGATCGGCCGCAGCGTCCTGATCGGCCTCCGGCCAGGCCTGCAGGTGAACGCTGTTGTCGTTCCCGCGACGCGACCAGAGCTCCTCGGTGATGTGCGGAGCGATCGGCGCAAGCAGCACCAAGAGGATGTCGACGGCCTCGCCCCAAACGTCGAGCGACGCCGACGCGGTTCGGCGTGCCTCGAGGAGGTTGTTGCGAAGCGTCATGAGTGCCGCGACGGCGGTATTCCACTTGAACGCCTCCATGTCACGATCGACCTTGTCGATCGTCTGGTGGGCTGCTCGACGCAAGGCCGCCGAGGCGTCATTCGAAACCGCACCCGGCTGGTAGTCGGTCGTGCCGATCTTCCAGACGTCGTCCATGAACCGCCGCGCACCTGCAATCCCGCGAGAGTCCCAGGGCCCGCCCTTCTCCCAGTCGAACGCGAACATCAGGTAGAGGCGCACGGTGTCGGCGCCGTAGCGCTCGACCAGTTCGTCGGGGTTTACGACGTTGCCCTTCGATTTCGACATCCTCTGAACGTCGAGATGGTGCCTGAGCTGTGTCACGTCGTTGATCCCGTCGATTCCCGGCACGTCGACTTCGGCCTCTTCCGGTACTTCGACGGTGACGGCGCCGTCAGTCGTCTCCACCTGCAGCGTCCGTTCGGTCCGGCGCATGAGTTGACCGACCACGGGGGCGGCGTCTTCCGGTGCGTGGTCGTCGACGCGTACCGACTCGGCGACGATTCGTTCGTCGACCCACTCGCCGGCGATGACGAGGCGATCACCCGGGCGCTCCTCACCGAGGATCTGGCCCTGGTTCCGCAGTTGGAGCATCGGTTCGTCGAACAGGCCCGCGGGGTCGCGCCCGTGCTGTTCCATCACTCGGACGGTGTCCTCGAACACGTCGAGATCGCGCATCGCCTTTGTGAAGAAGCGCGTGTAGAGAAGGTGCATCGTCGCGTGTTCCGCCCCACCCGTGTAGGTGTCGATCGGGAGCCAGTAGGCCGCCTCCTCCGGGTCGAACAGTGCCTCGTCGAAGTGCGGGGACAGATACCGATACGGGTACCACGACGAACACATGAACGTGTCCATCGTGTCGCTTTCTCGACGTGCCGGGCGGCCTTCCGAATCCGTCGTGTTGAGGAACGCCTCGTCGGTCGCGAGGGGGCTCGGACCACCGGTGAACGCCGGCGCTTCCGGCAGCAGTACCGGGAGGTCGGCCGCAGGCTCAACCGCGCCGTCCTCCCGATACACCATCGGAATCGGCGTGCCCCAATAGCGTTGGCGCGAGATCAGCCAGTCGCGCATGCGGTAGTTGACTGCCTCGATCCCCGCGCCGTTCTCCTCGAGCCAGTCGATGGCTGCCGCAACGGACGGGTTGGCCCGCCCCTTTGCGTCGGTGGTTTCAACACCGTCGATCGGGCCGCTGCCGACCATCGTTCCCGGTCCGACATAGGCCTCGGTCATCGTGGCGCCGTCGAGCGGTTCTTCGCCGGTGGGTCGGATCACGGGAACCACGGGGAGGTCGAACTGACGCGCGAAGGCGAAGTCACGTTCGTCGTGGGCCGGCACCGCCATGATCGCCCCAGACCCGTATGACAACAGGACATAGTCGGCGATCCACACCGGGATCGGCGCACCATTGACCGGGTTGATGGCAAACCCACCCGTGAACACACCCGTCTTCTCCCGGTCGGCTTCCATACGCTCGAGTTCCGAACGGGCGGCCGCCGCGATTCGATAGTCATCGACGGATCCTCGATGGGCATCGTCGGTCAGCGTGTCCACAAGCGGATGCTCGGGTGCGAGCACCATGAACGTCGCCCCCCACAACGTGTCGGGCCGTGTGGTGAACACTGGGATCTCTGACCCTGATTCGGTTGCGAACACCACCTCGGCGCCTTCGGATCGGCCTATCCAATTCGTCTGCATTGCCTTGACCGGTTCCGGCCAGTCGATCTTGGAGAAATCCAGCAGCTCGTCGGCGTAGTTCGTGATCGCGAAGAACCACTGTGCCATCTTCTTCTGAATCACCGGTTGACCGGTTCGTTCGTCTTTGCCGTCAATGACCTGTTCGTTCGCGAGAACGGTTTCGAGCGTCGGGGACCAGTTCACGATGGCCTCGCCGCGATAGGCAATGCCACCCTCGAAGAAGCGCCGGAACAGCCACTCCGTCCACTGGTAGTACTCGGGATCGCACGACACCATTTCCCGTTCCCAGTCGTACATCGCCCCCATCGAGCGAAGCTGGCGCCGCATCCGTTCGATGTTTTCCCACGTCCAGTCGGCGGGATGCACGTTTCGCTGGACCGCGGCGTTTTCGGCGGGAAGGCCAAACGCGTCGAAGCCCATCGGGAAGAGCACGTTGTAGCCCTTCATCCGCAGGTACCGCGCCCTGGCGTCAGACGGGGTCATCGCATACCAATGACCCATGTGGAGGTCACCGGACGGGTAGGGCAGCATGGTGAGGGCGTAGTACTTCGGGCGGTCCCAATCCACAACGGAGCGGTAGAGGCCTTCCTCGCTCCATCGATCTTGCCAATACTGCTCAGTGCTTCTGTGATCGTATGCCATGTTCCGTTCCGGTGTGGTGCGGGCGCAATGGTAGGAAATGTTGAGAGCCAAGAACCAAGTACCAAGAACGAAGACACGGGCCGGTGGGCGATATCGTTCTGCTCCATGAGGACTCCACGGATCGGGATGGATGCGGCGCTGCTCCGGAGCGGGGCTGGTCCCGACGCGGCGCCAATGGCCTCGGTCACCGTTCGGCCGGTTCCCGCGTGGCTCGCCAGAGTGTGGGGAAGGGGGACCGAAGCGATGACCATTCGGAATGTTGTCTTCGCTTCCCAGTCGGCGCTGGAGCGCATTGGAGCCGGTGACGCGCTCGTGCTGCTCTCGCACGAGGCGGTCCATGTCGAGCAATGGCGGGAGCACGGCGTGGTCGGCTTCTTGGTGCGCTACCTCAGTGACTACGTTCGCGGGCGCGCCATGGGGTTGCCCCACCACGTTGCCTACCGTGCCATCCGATTCGAGCGCGAAGCTGTGGAACGATCGGAACGAGCATGAGCGACTACCTGCAGGATGTGGAGTGGAGCCTGCCGCAGGCGCTCTACGTCTTCATCGCCGGCATCTTCGGGGCGTTCCTCACCACCGCCGCCGTTCTCATCTTCGTGGGGCCGGAATTGACCGTCATGGCGTTCACGGCATCGTTCGCTGGGCAAGCCGGTGGGAACCTGGTCGCCATGTGGATCCTCTCGATTACGAGGGGCACGGGCAGTTTCCGGCGCGACTTCGGCCTCACGATCGAGATCCGATCCTGGTGGGGTATCCCCGCCGGGTTCGGGCTTCAGATAGTCGTCGTCCTGATCACGGCGCCGCTCCTCGAGCTGCTCTTCCCCGACGGGGCACCACAGCAGGAGGTGGCCTCGCTCACCGAGGACACGACAACGCTCGTTGAGCGACTCCTGATCGTCGCAATGGTCGGAGTGGCGGCACCGGTTGTCGAGGAGATGCTGTTTCGGGGCATGTTGCTGTCCCGTCTGGTGCGCTCAATGTCACCGACGTGGGCGGTGCTGGTCCAGGCGCTTCTGTTCGGGGCGATCCACCTGCTGGATCCGAGTGCGGTGGCGGCGTTGCCGGGGCTTGTCATGATCGGTGCCGTGCTCGGGTACGCGGCGATTCGGACGGGGAACCTCTCACTCCCGATCATGCTGCACGCCGGGGTGAACCTCACGGCGGCGATTGCCCTGATGTTCGGCGCCGAACTCACGGACTGGCTGGAAGAGGTCGCAGAGTCCGGCGGCGTCGAGGGTTTGGTGAAGCTCTTCGGTTGACGGAGGTCTTCCGTTCGTTCCCTCAACCTGGTAGATATGTCGGAGTGGCGCATCGCGAATGGGAGGCGATGTGCCAACAGAGAATCTCCGGTTCGGGTCGATCGTGGTGGCGGTCGCACTCGCCCTCGCCATCGGAGCGGGTGTGTGGTTTGGGTCACGAAACGGCACACCCGACGTGCTCGCGTCAAGTGGCGGAGTCTCGTACACCACCGTTCCTGAGGCTTTCGTTGTGCACGTGTCGGGTGCCGTCAAACGGCCGGGTCTGGTCACGGTTCCCTCGTCGGCCCGCGTCGCAGACGCGATTGCCGGGGCCGGAGGAGCAGCAGTCGGCGCCGATCTCGCGGGCCTGAATCTCGCATCGCCGGTGCGTGACGGTGATCAGATCGTGGTGCCGCTTGTTGGTGCTGCAACGACGCCCGGCCAGGCCAAGGATCGGGGGATCGACCTAAACCGCGCGACCGCCGCGGAGCTCGAAGATCTCCCTGGTGTCGGGCCTGTGCTTGCCGGCCGGATCGTCGCCTACCGAGATCTTCATGGATCGTTCGCCGCCGTCGAAGACCTGCTGGACGTCGGTGGAATCGGCGAAGCGAAGCTCGCCGCAATGCGCGACTCGATCGCGGCTCCGTAGGTGCGGTCGCCCTCTCGGGCCGGTTGGTGGGCGCTGGCTGCTGCTGCCGCGATCTGGGCGGGTGCGTTGCTGGGGCTGCAGTTCGGGCTTGTTGTGGCCGTTGGTGCGGCGATGTTGGCAGTGGCCGTTGCCCTCCGGTGGCCGGCGTCTTCCGTGCTCATCGCCCTGCTCGTGGCCGGTGGCCTGTCCGGATCCTTCGCTGGAAACCGGACTACCGCGACCATGGAGGCCGAGATTCCGGTTGGGCCGATTGAGTTCGTTGGCCTGGTGGCTGAAGACGACGGTCCCGGGCGACCGGCCGTTGTGGGCCCGGAGGCACTCCGAGATGCCGGCGGGTGGATTCCGTGGGCGGGTCCTGCCATCGGTGTTGGGCCCAACCCGGAGATGCCTCTCGTTGCCGGACAACGGGTTCGGATTGTGGGCACGTCGAGGAGTGTTCCCGGCCGAATCCGCGGTGATCCGATCGCCGGGCGGGTCACGATCTCGGACGTGGAAGTGCTCGGGATCGGAGGCGTCCCATTCTTCACGATTGGCAACGCCGTACGTGACCGCGTTCGATCAGTGCTCGACAGCAGCCAACGTTCGGAAGCCCTGGTAGCCGGCTTTCTGATCGGCGACACGTCGGGCCTCAGCGCTCGTGACCTCGACGCTCTGCGCCGGTCCGGGCTCACCCACTTCGTCGCGGTGTCCGGGAGCAACGTCGCTCTCTTCCTTGCCGCGTGGTGGGTTCTCACCGCTGTCGTAGGCATTGGACCGAAGCGCCGCTTCGTCCTGGGTGTGGTCGGGTTGGGGATCTTCGTCGTTGCCACACGGTGGGAGGCGTCGGTACTGCGAGCGGCCTTCATGGCTGCGACCGTGCTCGGCGCGGCCGCGACCGGGATTGTTGTCGATACGTGGGTTGCGATCGGTGCGGCTGTTGGCGTGCTGCTCATCCTGAGCGGCCAGTTGGCGGTTGATGTTGGGTTTCAACTCTCGGTTGCCGCGACTGTCGGCATCATGGTCGGATCGGGCATGTTTGCAGACCGGCGACCGAAGGCGCTCTGGGCGACTCTCGGGGCAGCGACGGCCGCACAGGTTGCCGTGGTGCCGGTGCTGCTGCTTCATTTTGGGACGGTCCCGTTGATGTCCCCGATCGCGAACCTGCTCTCTGCTCCGTTGGTGACCGGCGCAACGGTGACGGGGGCGGTCGCGGTGGTGATCGGCTGGGGACCGGCGGTCGCTGTGTCATCGGCTCTCGCCGGTGCAGTGCTCGGTGTTGCCGATGTAGCAGCCGGATGGCCGCAGCTCGGTCTCGCCGGTGTGCTCGCGGCATCCGGAACAGCTGCCCTGATCCGTGCGAAACGCACCCGACAACTTGCCATCGCCGGCCTCGCCGTCGTACTTGCGCTCTCGATGCTCATTCCAAGCCGCCCGCCGAATGTCCCGACGGTGACGTTCCTCGATGTCGGGCAAGGAGACGCGGTGCTGCTGCGCGATCCCTCTGGTCGCGTAGTGCTGATCGACGGCGGACGTGACCCGCTCGTCCTCGCGGAGGCCCTTCGACGACATCACATTGGAAGAGTTGATCTGCTCGTGGGCACACACGGCGATGTCGACCACATCGGTGGGTTCGAAGGAATCTTCAACGATCACTCCATCGGCAGGTTGTGGGTTCCCGATCATCCCGATCAGGGCCTGGAGATGGAGGATCTCGTCGGCGCGGGAATTGCCGCAGCGGTGCCCGTCGACCGAGTGCAGCCGGGTATCTCGTACACCCTTGGATCCATCGAGATCGAGGCGGTCGGCCCGAGGCGGAGGTACGCCGCCCGAAACGATGGATCGATCGTGTTGTGGGTGGTGGCGGACCAGAGCCTGCTCCTTCCAGGAGACATCGGAGCTATTGCGCAGATCGAACTCCCGCCGCTCCGACCGGACATCCTTCTCGTCCCGCACCATGGTTCGTCATCGACCGACCGCTCGTGGCTCGCCGACGTGGTCGGCGCCGTCGCGGTCATCAGCGTCGGACCGAACACCTACGGCCACCCAACACCGGAGATTCTGAACGTCCTGAACGACGCCGGAGCCGACGTCATGATCACGATGGACGAGGGAGATGTGTCGCTCGAACTCGATGCACCCTGACTTGCGCAACGTCAGCCGAGTGGGGAGACTCACCGGAGGGGCTTCGCCGTCGTCGACGGGAAGTCCTGCACATGAAGAGCTGATCAAGGAGCACAACATGACCAAGGTCCGATGGGGCGTATTGAGCACAGCGGATATTGGGATGGAGAAAGTGACTCCCGCGATCCAGCGCGCCGAGAACTGTGAAGTGACCGCCATCGCCTCGCGCGACATCGACCGGGCAAGCACCGCTGCGGCTCAGCTCGGGATTCCCACGGCGTACGGCTCCTACGAAGAGCTTCTTGCCGATGACGCCATCGACGCGGTCTACGTCCCGCTCCCAAACGACCTCCATGCGGAGTGGGTGATGAAGGCGGCGACCGCCGGCAAGCACGTCCTGTGTGAGAAGCCGCTCGCCATGAACGCTGGGCAGGCCGAGGAGATGGCCGGCGCGTGCGAAGAAGCCGGGGTGAAACTCGCCGAGGCGTTCATGTACCGCCACCATCCGACGTGGATCGAGGCCGTTCGTTTGGTGCGAAGCGGCATCATCGGTGACCTGCAGGCGGTGCAGAGTTGGTTCAGCTACTACAACGACGACCCTTCGAACATCCGGAACAAGGTCGCGAACGGGGGCGGCGCCCTCATGGACATCGGCTGCTACAACATCAACATGTCTCGGATGCTCTTCGACGCTGAGCCGAGGCGGATCGAAGCCTCCGTCCGTCGCGACCCGGTGATGGGAATCGACATCGTAACATCGGCGATCCTCGAATTCTCGGACGGAGGTCAGTCGACGTTCACGTGTTCCACGCGCGCCGAGGACTACCAACGTGTCCACATCGTCGGCACCACCGGCAGGATCGATATCGAGATCCCGTTCAATATCCCGCCCGATCTCGATACAACGATCTATGTCGTCTCCGGGGGAGAGCCGCCCGTTGCGCCCGCTACGGAAGCTCTGGTGTTCCCGCCCGATAACCAGTACACGATCCAGGCGCGTCTCTTCGCTCAGGCCGTGTTGGAGGAAACCCCCGTCGCCGTGCCGATCTCGGATGCGGTCAACAACATGAAGGTCATCGACGAGATTCTGGCAACACCGTCGCAGGCCTGAACATGGGTCGAATTGTTCGGTGTACGATCGAGACCAGCCATATCGGGACCCAAGGAGTTGAACAATGAGAGACATCAGCGGATTGACGGTGGCGATCACCGGGGCGAGCGCGGGTATCGGCGAAGCGACCGCTCGCGCCGTTGTGGCAGAAGGAGCCTCGGTTGTCCTCGGCGCCCGTCGGGTGGATCGCCTGGAAGCTCTGGCCTCCGAGTTGGGTTCGAACGCGGCGATCGTCGAGATGGACGTCCGAGATCCGGCCGATTCGCAGCGGCTCGTTCAAGAGGCCTACACGCGGTTCGGTCGCCTCGATGCGCTCGTCGCCAATGCAGGGATCGGCGCATACGGCGGGATCATGGATCTGACCGACGAGAAGCTGAAGACGATGATGGACACCAACGTGGCGGGGACGGTGTGGCCGATCCGCGCTGCCGTGCCGGGATTCGTTGAACAAGGGGGCGGTGACATCGTCATCGTCGCGTCGGTTGCTGGAATCCGTGGGAACGGTGACGAAGCCGTGTACGCGGCCACGAAGTTTGCCCAGGTTGGGCTGGCAGGCGGGCTCGATCGCGAGCTGCGCGAGTCCGGCGTTCGGGTGAGCACGATCTGCCCGGGGGGGACGGCGACGGAGTTCGCGATGGGCGCCGGCCGGACGCCCGACATGCCGGGGCTTGCCGACATGATGAGTGCCGACAATGTGGCTGAAGCCGTGGTCACGGTGCTTCAGCAGCCGGTGTCGATGCGCACCCTCATCTGGTCGATGCGGAGCATCCAGGAAGACGACTGAGCCTCGGCCGGGTGGTTCGGGGTCCGGCGCGGCTGCCCTGTCAGTGGAGGTCCTCGATGTCGTTCGCTGTGACCTGGCTCGACTCCTTGCCCATGATGATCATTGCGAGGATCTGGTCCTTGGTCACCTCGGTCTTGTTGACGATGCCGACGATCTTGCCGGTGTGCATCACGGCAATGCGGTCTGCGAGATCGAACACGTCGTGAATGTCGTGGCTGATGAGGAAGATCCCTATCCCGTCGGACTTGAGCTGCACGATCAGCTCACCCACCTGGGCCGTCTCCGCAGGACCGAGTGCTGCCGTCGGCTCATCCATGATGATGATGCGCGCATTGAAGTAGACGGCCTTTGCGATGGCTATCGACTGTCGTTGTCCTCCGGACAGTGACTGAACCGGGACCCCGAAGTTCTTGAACCTCGGGTTGAGGCGCGCCATCACCTTCCGGGTCGCGTCTTCCATGGCCATGTCGTCGAGGGTTCCCCAGCGCGAGCGAAGTTCCCGCCCGAGGAACATGTTGGACGGTGCGTCCTGGTTCTCGGACAGGGCAAGCGTCTGGTAGATCGTCTCTACACCGTACGCCTTGGCGTCACGGGGATTGTTGATCGAGGCAGGTTTGCCATCGATCTTGATCTCACCCGAGTCGGCCGGGTGCGCTCCGGAGAGGCACCGGATGAGGGTGGTCTTCCCCGCCCCGTTTCCACCGACGATGGCGACGACCTCGCCTGGGTACAGATCGATGGAGCAGTCCTCTGCCGCATGTACGCCGCCAAAGGCCACGTTTATGTGGCTCATCTCGACCAGTGGGGTCCGGGTCTCGACCGTTGTCATCGCGTCACCCTCCTTCGGTAGTAGCCGTCAAGAGCCACCGCCGCAACGAGCACGATGCCCACGACGATGTCCTGCAGCGGTGCATCAACCCCGATGAGGACCATGCCGGATACCAGGGACTGCATCACGAGCGCGCCGAGGACCGCACCGGGGATGGTGCCGACGCCTCCACTCAGTGACGTGCCGCCGATGACCGCGGCGGCAATCACGTACAGCTCGGCGAGCTGGCCGAGCCCGCTCGTTGCTGCGTTGAGGCGGGCGATCTGGACTGCGGCGGCGATCCCGACGAGGAGACCCATGAGGGCAAAGGTCTTGACAATCGTCCACCGCGTCTTGATTCCGGCAAGCGTCGCCGCTTCGGGGTTGCCTCCGATGGCGTACACGTAGCGGCCGAAGCGGGTGCGGGTGGCGATGAAGTTCATCGCCAACGCGACGATGATCGTGATCAGGACGGGTGTCGCCAGGCCGAGGGGGATGGTGAGTCCTTCGGCGGGCCACGCGATCCCGTTGTCTGCGGCGTACTGCCGGGCCAGGGCCTCAGGCATCGGATAGGAGTTGATCACCGCAGTTGCGCCGAGGATCACGGCGATCGCGATCGCGCCGATCGTGATCTCGGCCCACATCGGCCTCGGTGTGAAGCCGACTCGGATGCGTTGCCTGCGGCGGCTCCACATGAGCAGCACAATCCCTACACATCCGGCGAAGCCCAGGATCCAGGTCCACGTGCCTCCGATGGTCCCGCGCGCCCCGCCCCCGAGGATCTGGAATGTCCTGTCCATGGGGGCGATCGTCTGTCCACTGGCCATCCACCAGGCAACGCCGCGCCATACGAGGAGGCCGCCGAGGGTGACGATGAACGAAGGCACCCCGATGTAGGCGACGATCGTGCCCTGGAGTGCTCCGATGAGCGTTCCCAGCAGCAGGCCGGCGAGGATGGCGATGATCCAGATCGCGGGGCTGCCAATTTCGAATATGTCGGTCAGATACCGTGCCTGAAGGAGCGCCATCGCCATGCCGACCGCGGCCAGCATCGAGCCCACCGACAGGTCGATGTTGCGAGACACGATGACGAGCACCATGCCGGTTGCCATGATCGCCACCACCGAGGTCTGCACCGACAGGTTCCACAGGTTGCGCGACGTGAGGAAGGCGCCGTCGGAGAGAATGTTCGATCCGATCCAGATGATGAGCAGTGCTGCGACCATGCCGAGGAGGCGAGTGTCGATCTCGGCAGATCGGAAGAGAGAGCCGATTGTTGTCCGCGTTGGCGGTGGAGCCGCCCCCTGTTCGGCGTCGTTCGATGGAGGTGCTGTGGCACCCGTGTCGGTCGATGGGGTGTTGTTGGTGTCCGTCACGGGCCCACAATAGAGCGGTTCCCCGTATCAGAAGAAATGGAAGAGCCGCACCCACCGAAGTGGGTGCGGCTCTCTTGCTACTCAGCGTCGATTGACCCTAGGGGCAGACCGACACGCTTCCGGACTCGACACCCTTGCAGAGGTCGTCCGTTGTGATCCATCCCGCGTCGAGAACGACATTCAGGTTGTCCTGAGTGATCGGGATCGGAGTCAGGATGATCGACCACACGTCAACACCACCGGGTGTCGTGAATGGACCTGCCGCCACACCGGCCGCAGGTGCCGAATCACCGAGGTTCCCCGGAGCGCTCACGGCATCGAGGGCGGTGCCGCCGGCAAGCTGCACGGCTACTTCGCCGGCCGTCTGGCCGAGGGCAAACGCGTTCTTCCACACGTCCACCATTTGCGTGCCGAGCGCAACCCGGTTCAGAGCGTCGAAGTCGCCGTCCTGTCCCGACACGGGCACCGAGCCGGCAAGGCCCTGTGCGTCCAGAGCGGCGACGACGCCGCCGGCCATACCGTCGTTGGATGACACAACGGCCTGAACGTCGTTGTCGTTCGTCGTCAGGAACTGCTCCATGTTGGTCTGGGCAACCTCAGGAGCCCAGTTGTCGGTGTAGGACTCGCCGACGTTGACGATCGGGCACGGTGCCACGAGTTCCTCACAACCGGTCGCCTCGAGCAGCACCTCTTCCTGACCTCCGCGGAGGAAGTCGGCGTTGGCGTCTGCAGAGTTGCCTTTGATGAAGACGTAATTGCCTTCGGGGACCAGGTCGTAGATCGCCCGAGCCTGCATGCGTCCCACCTCGACGTTGTCGAAGGTGATGTAGAACGCGCTCGGGTCTTCGATGAGCCGGTCGTATGCGATGACCGGGATCCCCTGGTCGGCCGCAGCCTGGACAGCAGGCAGGATGGCCGTACCGTCCTGTGCGAGGATGATCAGCGCATCCGCGCCCTGCGAGATCAGCTGCTCCACATCGGCGAGCTGCTGCTCCGCTGAGGAACCAGCGTCCGTCGAGATGTACGTAGCGCCTGCAGCCTCGAGTGCTGCCTGGATGGCGGGCTCATCCGCTCGGGCCCAACGGGGCTCGTTGAAGTTGTTCCACGAGACGCCGACGATGAGTTCATCGTCGCTGCCTGCGGCGGTCGTTGTTGTTTCGTCTCCGCCTGCAGCGGCGGTGGTCGTCGTGTCGTCAGAGTCGTCGCTGCTACATGCGGCGACGATCATTGCGAACACGGCGAGCAGAATAAGAAGCTTCATGCTTCGTTTCATTAGTCCTCCATGTACTGGTTGGCGACCGCATCTGCGGTCACACTCTTCAAACTATACCCCTGGAGTGGTGCACTAGTGCATGTTGGGACGTGTTGCCGATCCAGGGCGGACGATGCTGCCGCGCATCCTTGTCGTCGGCGTGAGCGGGCCGTCCGAAGGGGCGTGAGCCGAACCGAGTGACCGGCCTGCGGGGCTACCCTTCGCGCAGGTCACGATCGCGAGGTGATCACCGCAATGGGCGACGCCGCTTGAATCTCTCGAGTCGCTGCTCAAACTCCTCGGGAGACGGTGGAAGGGACGACTATGGCGAACAACCGGGCACGGTTGTGGATGGCGGCACTCGGAGTGCTGCTTGTCGCCGTGGTGGTTGTCGGGGGCGTCGTGCTGCTGCGATCCGGAGGTGACGAAGAAGCCTGCCCGCCGATCGCAGAGCATCCCGATTGGTCGGTTGCTCGCCGCTGGGACGAAGCACTGCTCGACGCGATCCGGCGTGATCTTCCCGCGCCAACCGTGCATGCACGGAACCTCTACCACACGTCGGCTGCGATGTGGGATGCATGGGCCGCCTTCGACCCCTCCGCTCGCGGAGTTTTCGTCGACGAGGACCACGCCGCATCTGATGTGGAATCGGCGCGAGCCGAAGCGATCAGCTACGCCGCGTTCCGGGTGCTCGAAGCGCGCTATATCAACTCGATCGGTGCAACCGAGACGATCCCCGAGTTCGATCGGCTCATGCAGGATCTTTGCTACCCGATCGATGTGACCACAACCGAGGGCGACACCCCTGCCGCTCTCGGGAATCGGATTGCAGACGTCATCCTGGACGCCGGCGCGATCGATGGATCCAACGAGGCAGAGGGGTACGCCTCACCGGGCTACGAGCCGGTGAACCCGGCGCTCACGGTCGATGCTTCGGGGACGACGCTGATCGATCCGAACCGGTGGCAGCCGCTCCAGATCGAGAACATGATCTCGCAGAACGGCGTTCCGCTGGAGAACGGTGTCCAGGAATCCATCGATCCCCACTGGGGATATGTCGTCGGCTTTGCGCTTCCACCCTCCGGTGAGTCGGGTGTGCCAATTGATCCCGGTGAGCCTCCCTATGTCCACAATCCGGAGACCGATCAGGAATACAAGGACGCCGCCGTCGAGGTGGTCGCATACAGCAGCGTGTTGGACCCAACGCGAGGAGTCATGGTCGACATCTCACCGGCCACGTTGGGGGCCAACCCTCTCGGTACGAACGATGGTGTCGGGTACGACACCAACCCCATCACGCGGGCGCCCTATGAGCCGAATCTCGTCAACGAAGGAGACTTCGGTCGCACGGTGGCTGAATTCTGGGCCGACGGCCCCGACTCCGAGACACCACCCGGCCACTGGAACACGATGGCCAATGCCGTGACTGAAGAACTCGGGGGGGATTTGCGCATTGGCGGAGCCGGCGATGTCGTCGATGCGCTCGAATGGGACGTCAAGCTCTACCTGGCGCTCAACGCAGCGAATCATGACGCGGCGATCGCTGCGTGGGGAACGAAGGGCTACTACGACTACATCAGGCCGATCTCAATGATTCGCTGGATGGGAGGGAACGGACAGTCGAGTGATCCAGACGAGCCCTCGTATCACGAGGACGGCTTGCCGCTCCAATCCGGACTTGTTGAAGTGATCACAGCAGAGTCCACCGCGACCGGCGCGCGACACGCTGCTCTCGCCGGGCACGAAGGTGAGATCGCGGTCTTGTCGTATGCCGGCAATCCGCCGGAGCCGGAGACCGAAATCGGCGGCATTGAATGGACTCTCGCCGTCGACTGGGTTCCGTATCAGGCACCAACGTTCGTGACACCCGCGTTCCCCGGATACGTCTCGGGCCACAGCACGTTCAGTCGGGCGTCGGCGGAAGTCCTGACCGGGATCACCGGCACCGAGTTCTTCCCCGGCGGCCTCGGCGAATGGACGATCGCACCCGGTTCCCTCGAATTCGAGGCAGGAACCGCAGACGGGATCACCCTTCAGTGGGCTACCTACCAGGATGCTTCGGACCAAGCTGGCCTGTCGCGTCTCTACGGCGGGATCCACGTCAGAGCCGATGACTTCGCCGGACGCATCATCGGTGCCCAGGTCGGTGCGGCGGCATGGGAGCTTGCACAGACACACTACGGAGCCGGAAGCGGATGATGAACTTCAACCGGCGAGAGGCAACGACGTGAGCAGAAAGGCATGGCTCATTGTGGGGGCCGTTGTCGTTGTGGTGGTTGTCGTCGTAGGTGCGGTCGTCGTGCTGACGCCGGGAGGTGCTACCACGCCGACCGAGGCGCTGAGCGCGCCGCGCTTCGTCGAGGAGGCGGAGGCTGCCGGTGTCGACCATTCCTACGACGGTGATTGGACCTATTTCGTGGGCGGCGGCGTCGCGGTGTTCGACTGCAACGACGATCGCAAGCAAGACCTCTACCTCGCCGGTGGAACGAATCCTGCAGCGCTCTACATCAACGAGAGCCCCGTTGGGGGTTCGCTGCGATTTGCCGAGATTGGCGGCTCCGGGACCAATCTGACGGAAGTCACGGGCGCCTACCCGATCGATATCGATTCTGACGGACACACGGATCTGGCGGTGCTGCGCTTCGGCGAGAACGTGCTGTTCCGCGGTCTCGGCAACTGCGAATTCGAGCGAGCCAACGAGTCCCTCGGCTTTGACGGAGGGGACGAGTGGACGGCTGGATTCAGCGCAACGTGGGAGGGAGTCGCCGCGATGCCGACCCTCGCGGTCGGCATGTACGTCGAGCTTGACGAAGAGGGCCGGCAGAACGGCGACTGCTCCGACAACCTCATGTTCCGGCCCGAGGGCTCGGCCTACACGGATCCGACGCTGCTGAGCCCCGGCTGGTGCACCCTCTCCGTTCTCTTCAGCGACTGGGACCGCTCCGGTCGGCGCGACCTCAGGATCGCAAATGACAAGCACTACTACCGCGATGGTGAGGAACAACTCTGGCGAGTCGAGGAGGGGGAGCCGCCCCGCCTCTACACGAGAGAGGACGGCTGGAACAAACTCCAGATCTGGGGCATGGGGATCGCCAGCCATGACGTGACGGGCGACGGGCTTCCCGAGGTGTTCCTCACCAGCCAGGGCGACAACAAGTTCCGAGAGCTCACCGATGGGCCGGATCAGCCGAGTTATGGCGACATCGCGATTCGACGAGGTGTGACGGCGCACCGGCCGTTTGTCGGAGACGACGTGATGCCATCCACGAGCTGGCATCCCGAGTTCCAAGATGTCAACAACGACGGATTCACCGACCTGTTCATCTCCAAAGGCAATGTCGACTCGATGCCCGAGTATGCGGCTGCGGATCCCAACAACCTTCTTCTCGGCCAGCCCGACGGAACGTTCGTGGAAGGCGCGATCGATGCGGGCATCGTTCACTACGACCGCAGCCGCGGCGCGGCGCTTGTCGACCTCAATCTCGACGGCTTGCTCGACCTGGTTGAGGTGAACCGGGTTGAGAATGTGAACGTCTGGCGAAACATCGGCTCGGGTGATCCCGCTGCCGCCGTTCCCATGGGGAACTGGCTCGCCATCGATATCGCGCAACCAGGGGTCAATGTGGACGCCATCGGATCGTGGGTCGAACTGAAGGTTGGCGACCACATCGTGTTGCGTGAGGTGAACATCGGCGGCGGTCACGCCGGCGGCCAGATCGGCTGGATTCACTTCGGACTCGGGCCCTCCGATGAGGCGGAGGTCCGCGTGCAGTGGCCCGACGGATCGGTTGGGCAGTGGATGACGGTTGGTGCGAACCAGTTCGTCACGATTACTCCGGAGTCCGAGATTCCGGAGGTGTGGACACCGGCGGCGGGTTGAGGGCGACGGGAGGACCGAATGGCGAGAGCAACACTTCGTGAGATTGAGCTGCCCGACTTTGGCATGTCGGAGAGTGCACCAACCATCCCTGTCGCGATCTACGGCGAGCGCCTGGGCCGGCTCCGAGACCGCCTTGCGGCTCGGAGTTATGACGTCGGGATCGTGTACGCCGACCGGGAGCACAGCGCCAACCTCGCCTACCTCACCGGCTTCGACCCGCGTTTCGAGGAGGCGATCCTCATTGTTGGGCGGCAGGGCCTGCCGCTTCTGCTGACGGGGAACGAGTGCGTCGGCATGGCCGAAGCCTCGCCACTTCCGGTCCGAGTCGAGCTCCATCAGGATCTGAGCCTTCCAAGCCAGCCGCGGGATCGGTCCAGACCGCTCGCCGACATCTTCACAGGCGAAGGTATCACGAGCGGCGTCCGGGTCGGGATGATCGGCTGGAAGGAATTCTCAGACCGATCGCGAATCGATGTGCCCGCATTTATCGTCGATGAAGTACGTGCAGCGATATTCGATGGTGGACTCGTCGATAACGCCGGCGACATCCTCACCGGCGCTCAGGACGGGCTCCGAGTGATCAACGAAGTAGAGCAGCTCGCCGCCTTCGAGTACGCCGCGTGTCACACGTCGAACGGAGTTCGAAACCTGGTGTTCGGCCTCCGACCGGGTATGCGAGAGGACGAGGCCGTTCGTCTTCTCGAGTGGAATGGTGCTCCGCTTTCCTGCCACCTGATGCTGACGAGCGGGGACCGTGCGACGCTCGGCCTGTTGAGCCCGGGTGATCGTCGCATCGAGCGCGGTGACCGGTTCACGACAGCGTTCGGCATCTGGGGCGCCCTCAACTGTCGCGCTGGTTTTGTCGTCGAGGACGCCGCGGAACTCCCGCTGGAAATCCAGGACTACGTCGAGCGGCTGGTTGCTCCGTACTTCGAGGCCATAGCTGCGTGGTACGAAGCACTGCATGTCGGCCAGATCGGGGGAGTGCTCCAAGAGATCATCGATCGCCATCTCGGAGATCCGTTCTTCGGGATCTTCCTGAACCCCGGCCATCAGCTTCACCTCGACGAGTGGGTCAATTCGCCGGTTGCCCCCGGTTCAACCGTCGAGTTACGGTCCGGGATGGCGCTGCAGGCTGACGTGATACCGGCGACCGGGACCGACTACTTCACGACGAACATTGAAGACGGCATCGCGCTTGCCGACGATGTGTTGCGTGAGGATTTCTCGGCGAAATACCCCGAGGCATGGGATCGGATCCAAGCGAGAAGACGTTTCATGAACGACACTCTCGGAATCAACCTTCATCCCGACGTGCTGCCCTTCTCGAATATTCCGGCGTACCTTCCGCCGTTCCTGCTCCGCCCCGGCCGCGCGATGACCCTATTGGAGTAACTGCCACTGCCGTTGACCGAGCGGACAGCACGCTCTGGCAGCCATTCCGACTTGCGTAGTGGCTGCGGAGCGCGGAGACTCGGGTTATGGGTTTCACCGTGATCAGCGGGCCGCGCGATGCCGGACCGGGCGAACGTGAGGTCATGTTCGACAAAGCGAACCACGTGTTCGAGAGCGCCGGCATCACCGATCACCAGCGCATCGACGTCCCGGGCCGGGGTGCGTCGGAGGACACGGACGGCCAACTGCGCGAATCCGTCCAGGGAATTGTGCCGGCCCTGCAGAGCGGCTCCCTGTTCGGCGACGCCGATGGGGTGCTGGTCGTCGATGCCCAGAACCTCCTCAAGGCTGAGGCCGACGTGATCACTGAACTCGTTCTCGCTGCCGATCCCGATGCGGTCACGGCCGTCTTCGCGGCTGCCGGGGCTATCCCCGCCCCTCTCGGAGCCACGCTTCGGAACCATGGCGAAACGGAGAGCGTCAAGAAGTACCGGGAGCGGGATGCGTCCCGCTGGCTCGCGGATACGGCCGCGGAGCGGAAGGTCAAGATCGAACCGGCAGCCGTTGCCGTGCTCCTGCGTCGGTTCGGCTCAGACGTGGCGGCTCTCGGTCAAGCGCTCGACCAGCTCGCGGCCGACGGGAAGCCGATCACCGAGGAAGACGTTCTCGGCCGCTACTCGAACCGTCCGGATGAACCCATGTGGCTGCTGTCGGATGCGATCACGGCGGGCAATGAGGGTGAGGCGCTGCGCCGCCTCGCCGACTTCCTGGAGCACGGCCATCCGCTGGTTGTGCTTGCGTACCTGGAAGGCGAGGTGCGGCGGCGTTCCCTCGCCGCGGTTGCGCCCGATCGTGAGACGTACGCGAGCTGGATAGGCGCATCTCCGACGTCGTTCCCCGTCCGAAAGGTGTGGGACCGGCGCTCCTCGACTCGGGCCGAATCCCTGCGCCGCTCACTCGACGCGTTGGCCCGCGCCGACCTTCAGATCAAGAGCGCCCCCGAACCAACCCATCGCGTGACACTCGAACGCCTCACGGTCGCGATGTGCCGGTGGTTGGGGAGGTAGACACGAGACTCGAGACTGGTCCCGGATTTCGTGTTTCGCTGGCAGGTTCCGACCGATCTCACCGAAGGGTGAAGATCAGCCTTCGTAGATCCGCACTGCTGCGATCCGGTAGGTGAACGTGCCGCCGGGGGCTTCGTAACTCACCTCGTCGCCTGGGGCTGAACCGAGGAGGGCTTCGCCGAGCGGACTCTGTGGCGAGGCGAGAAGCATCCCGGCGACCTTGTTCTCGGCCGGAGCGACGAAGAACTCGTACTCATCCTCGTCGTCGTCGATCACGGTCACCACGGTCCCAATCTCAACGAGCCCGGAGTTCTCGACCTCACGAACCTCGGCGGACTCCAGCAGGTGTGTCAGCTTGCGAATGCGGGCTTCCATCATGCCTTGCTCGTTCTTGGCCGCGTCGTACTCGGCGTTTTCCTTGAGGTCGCCGTGTTCGCGTGCCTCGGCGATCCGGGCCGTGATCTCTATTCGGCCGGACGTCGACAGCTGTTCCAGTTCAGACTGAAGCTTCTCGTGGGCAGCCGGCGTGAGCCAGGTTGACGATTCGGTCACGGGTTCAGGAGAGGGCTGAGCGGGCCCGTTGGGTGAGGCGGGACTTGCGCCGTGCCGCTGTGTTCGCGTGGAGCACGCCACTCGACGCCGCCATGTCGATACGTTTCTGTGCCTCGCGCAGAAGAGCCTCTGTCTCGGCGGCGTCGCCGGCTTCCGCGGCCTCCATGACGTGCTTCTCGCGCGTCTTCAGCTCCGAACGGAACGACTTGTTGCGAGCGTACCGCGTCACGTTCTGACGGTTGCGCTTCTTCTGAGACTTGATGTTGGCCATGCGTGACGAACCTCGTGAGGTGGTGGGAACGAAACGTAACGATAACAGGAGAACGGCCCAACGGTACACTGAGATACCCCGCTCCCGGATCGATCCCATGACCGCGCTCTCGCGCATTCGCAACTTCTCCATCATCGCACACATCGACCACGGCAAGTCGACGTTGGCCGACCGGCTGCTCGAACGAACCGGGGCGATCTCCGAGCGCGACATGCGTGAGCAGGTGCTCGACGACATGGATCTCGAGCGCGAACGCGGAATCACGATCAAAGCCAATGCGGTCCGGATCGACTACACGGCCGATTCCGGTGTTTCGTATCAGCTGAACCTGATCGATACCCCGGGGCATGTGGATTTCTCCTACGAAGTCTCGCGAAGCCTCGAGGCGTGCGAGGGCGCAGTCCTCGTGGTCGACGCCTCCCAAGGGGTTGAAGCTCAGACACTCGCGAACGCCTACCTCGCGATCGAAGAGGGGTTGGAGATCATCCCGGTCGTGAACAAGATCGACCTGCCGGCGGCCGACCCGGATCGGGCTTCTGAGGAACTCGCGGGGGTGTTGGGCGGAACGGCGGACGAAGTCATTCGCGTCTCCGCCAAGACGGGTGCGGGGATCGACGTACTACTCGAGGCAATTGTTGATCGACTGCCACCACCGGGAGGCGACGAACAGGCGCCCCTGCGAGCCCTCGTCTTCGACTCGTTCTACGACACCTATCGCGGTGTGGTCAGCTCGGTTCGGATCGTCGACGGGAGCATGTCGCGACGCGACGATGTCCGCTTCATGGCCACGGCGCTCGACGTTGAGGCCGCCGAACTCGGGATCAGGCGGCCGGCGCTCGAAGTGGTCGAGCATCTTGCTACCGGTGAGGTCGGATACCTCATCACCGGCGTCAAGGAGATCGACCTGATTCGTGTCGGTGACACCGTCACCCACACTGCGACGCAGACCGATCAGGCGTTGCCCGGATACCTCGAGCCCAAGCCAATGGTGTTCTCCGGGCTCTTCCCGACGGACGGGGACGAATTCGAGCGGCTCCGCGAGGCGCTCGACAAACTCCGGCTCAACGACTCGTCCCTCGTCTTCCAAGCTGAAACGAGCCGGGCTCTCGGCTTCGGTTTCCGTGTCGGGTTCTTGGGTCTCTTGCACATGGAGATAGTCCGCGAGCGGCTTGAGCGCGAATACGACCTCGACCTGGTCGCGACGGCGCCTTCCGTCGCCTACGTTGCCAACCTTGCTTCCGGTGAGCAGGTAGCGGTTCGCAGCCCACAGGATCTCCCGGACGCCGGTGCGCTGGTCTCGATCGAAGAGCCGTTCGTCAAGGTGATGATCATCACACCCTCCGAGTACATCGGGACCGTCATGGATCTCGTACAGCAACGACGCGGGGAGATGGGTGAGATGACCTACCTCTCACCCGAACGTGCTGAGCTGCACTATCGCATCCCGCTCGCAGAGATCGTCTTCGACTTCTTCGACCAACTCAAGACACGGACCCGGGGCTACGCGTCGCTCGACTACGAACCCGACAACTATCAGGTATCCGACCTTGTCCGCGTCAACATCTTGTTGAACGGCATCCCCGTCGACGCGTTCTCCACCATCGTGCACCGGGACAAGGCCTACCCCTATGGCAAGGCCATGGTCGGCCGGCTCAGAGAACTCATCCCGCGCCAGCTGTTTGACGTTCCGATCCAGGCGGCGATCGGCACTCGGATCATCTCCAGAGAGACAATCAAAGCGCAACGGAAGGACGTCACCGCGAAGTGCTACGGCGGCGACATCACCCGAAAACGCAAGCTCCTCGAGCGCCAAAAAGAGGGCAAACGTCGCATGAAGATGGTCGGCCAGGTTGAGGTGCCGCAGGAAGCGTTTGTCGCGGCACTCAAGCTGGAAACATGAGCTTCGAGCTGGCAGCCCCGAGTCCGAGGCAGGTAGCGGAGTAGGCCTTGACAAGTACGGACTACGGACAACGAACTACGGAGTACGGCGCCGAGCGGCCGGACTCGGCTGTGCTCGCGGAGGCCGCCTCTTCGTGGCGGTCTGCCTATGTCCACATCCCGTTCTGCGCACGGCGGTGCCCGTATTGCGACTTTGCGGTGGTGGCGACCGACGAGCCGGGCGGCGGCGACATCGACCGATATGTGGAGGCGCTTGTCACCGAGATCGGCATGGAGGCCGTGCCATTCACGGTCGACGCCGTCAACTTCGGTGGCGGAACGCCGACTCGTGCCGAGCCGGCGCACCTCGGCCGGATCCTCGATGTAATCGATGCCCGCCTCGGAATCATCGCCGGTGCTGAGATCAGCATTGAGGCGAACCCCGAGGACTGGAGCGACGACCGTGCACGCGAATTGAGGAGCATTGGATTCAACAGGGTTTCCTTTGGCGTTCAATCACTCGATCCCGTCGTGCTGCACGCCCTTG